>ERZ773056.680-NODE-680-length-17892-cov-10.624544_pt1 | contig 17892 bp, 20 predicted proteins | sample MGYA00580857_ERZ773056 | MGnify/ENA primary metagenome ERZ773056 (study PRJEB29015, sample SAMEA2737996) | human oral metagenome | biome: human oral; feature: human-associated habitat; material: dental | place: China | collected 2114 ... | reverse complement strand
TACCAATGATCTGAGTCAAATCTACAGCTCCGATGGCAGTCTCTGAAACCATACTTCCAGCTGCACCAATAAAACCTTCCGCAAACAGGAGGATATCTTTCATCCCTTGAGGAAGCGGTAGATTTCGTGTTCCCTCAACGACATCTCCCCACCAGGAATCAATCTCATTCGAGCGGTCCTTCAGCCAGGCTTGGATGGGGTGATGATGTGCCAGAATTCCTTATATGCTACGCTTAGTAATCGTATTCTGCGATACCAATAAACTCTAATGTCCCAGAACCATTGTTACTTACTTTTAATTCTTCTTTAGAATAATCAAAATCATAAATCAAAACAATTGTATTATAGGTTGATGATATTTTAGGAAACTGCATAATAATCTCTTCATCGTATGAGAAACCTTCAAGCAAAACATCAATATTATTTTCAGGAACATCAACCCAATCTTTTTCAACTAAATCTCTATCGTAGTACGACAAATGAAAGTCTGTCTCAAATTCTGAAGAAACGCTATCCCCATCCTCTTTATATGAAATTTTGAAGTATTCTTGAAATTCTTCTTGACTGGCAAAATTACCAAGCCATAACGATACTTTTTGTTTCATTTTTAATACCTTCTCAATCCTTCTGGTAAATCTAAAATTCCATTTTTCATTCTTCGACTTGCCCATTCATTTAATCTGTGTGCAAATTCCTCATAATCATATGACGAATCAATAATTTTTAATATCTCATTATGAGCTTTTGTAGAGCCCCGTCCTCCATGTACTCCACGAGGATTTATGAACTGCACATCTTCAATTAAACTTCTCATTTCTTTGATATCATCCATGGAAACTCCCCATTTTTTAAATTGAGGAGTCCGAGAAACAAGATGCCATTCATGGTAGCCACCTGGTCTTCTTATTCTATCTTCGATTTTTTTACGTAATTCTGGGATTTCCCATAATTTCTCTAGTTCTTCTGGAGCTAAATTATCAAACCACTCATTAAATTTACCATTTTTAACTGTTGGAATAATATCATCATAGAAGCGCTCCGCTTTCCCAGAACCACCTACTCCTCGTGCTACATCATCTGCATGTTTGCTTGAGAAGTGCATCACCTCACGTAGTGTCTTGCTCTCAACGCTGAAGGTAGGCATGGTTCCCATACCTCCCGCAAAGGCAAATGCTTCTTGACGGATACTGACTGGGATTCGGGTATCTAATAATTTCTCCCCAAATTGCCTAATGACATTATTGCTCTTAGACAGGATATTGTCAACCTTTGAACCCCATTTTTCGACATTTGCGAGAACTCTTGCTTTGGTGCTGTTCTTGGCTAAGTTAATCATCTCAGCTGCCTTAGCTCCTAACTTGGTCCCCTTAGCCATCTTCCCTACAGCTGCTGGACCGACAAAAAGACTGGCAATCTCAAAGGTCAAGCCTCCTGCGTCATAGGCATCCATATGGGTAACTTTATCCCAGAGGGCTTTTCCTGTCTCTTGAGCACGATAAGCGGCCTTATCCGCATAGCTGGCATTGGGATCCTGGCCACGCTGAGCCGCTCCTGGATCCGTCAGAGCAGTGTAAGTTCCTACTCCTAACTCCGCAAGGCTAGACAGGTTATCTGCCGTCCCTTTCAAGTCCCGCTTCATCCACTCTGGAGTTTGACCTCCTGTTAGGCGATTGACGCCATCAATACTGGCAATACCAATGATCTGAGTCAAATCTACAGCTCCGATGGCAGTCTCTGAAACCATACTTCCAGCTGCACCAATAAAACCTTCCGCAAACAAGAGTGTATCTTTCAAGTCCTGTGGAATAGGTAGATTCCGTGTGCCCTCAACGACATCGCCCCACCAGGAACCAATCTCATTCGAGCGATCCTTCAGCCAGGCTTGGATGGGGTGATGACGGCGATATGAAGCTTCTAGCTCAGCGGCTTCTTGTTCTGCCTTGCGTTTAGCAGCCTCAATCGCTTCTGCCTTGGCTTTCGCATACTGCTGATCCAGCTCATAAATCGCTTTACCGAGTTCTTCATGCGCCACAAAGTTAGTTAAAACAGGATCGCTATAACTCAGACTCTTCACTCTTCCAGCAGCCGCCATCTGGCTACTTAAAGCACTAAAAAGTTGCTCCGTACTGCTGGTCGTCATCATCTTATCAAAGGCATTTACCTTATTCTTCGTATCCTGAACATACTTCCGGGCTGTCTGGGTATTGGTATAGAAGGTGCTGCTTAAGGGAGCACTCAGACGATAGAGACTCGAAATACCATCATAGATACTCTTGAAGTTAGTATCCATAACCTTGTGTTTCTCATCGGCTTCATTTAGCTTCTTGACCGCATCATCCAAAGTTTCTTCTGCTAAAACTGCTGTTGCAGAGGTTTCGCCAACAAGATTCTGAAAATCCGTGATCGTCTTGGAAAACTCAGAACCTAGAAATTCTAAGCCATTCTTTAAGCCAACAATCACGGGGTTATGAACATTATTGATTTCATTCGTAATCGCTTTCCCAACTTCTCCATGCATGGAATTACTGGTGATGATGGCATTCATCCCATTTTTAGCGGTATCCAACTGACTCTGAGCAGTTGCGACCATCTTCATATAGGCCTCTTGGGCTTTCTGAAGCTCCGCAATATCTACATAAAATCCCATTAGCCTTCCTCCGTGTTTACATACGGCTCATAATACCGAACAAAATCCTCACTGCGCATAAAGGCAGTCGAGACTTGTTGCTGGGAGAGCTGAGTCGCACGTAAAACATCCTCTGTGAACTGACTTTCCCAGTCGTCACTATAGCCTTCAAAACGAAGCCGCTCAATCATCATGTTACTAACGAAAAAAGCATCCATTCCAGGCATCTCACCCAAGGGCCAGATGCGAGCCAAGTAGTCTACCACATAGTCATCAAATCCTTCTTGAAGAGGCATCTTGCGGCCTGAAATCGTAACGAGTGGTCCTGGCCCCTCCGCTAAGCTCTTCTGGAGTTCCTCTGGCAATAACTCCAAATCTAGCTCAACAACAGAACCTAAAGGATAAATAGGACTGTAGACACTGTCCACAATCCCCATGAAATCCTGTAAATCCGTGATGGAAAATAGTTGATCTAGTTGATTATAATGGATCTGAGCTTCCTGCTTTTCATAATCAAAATGACAAGTAAAAGTTGCACCAAAACTTGGCACATACTCATAGACATCCTCTAATTTTCTCAGAGCCTTATAGAGTCCCTTTAATATCTGCGGACGCATTCCTAATTGTTGACCAAGTTGAATTAAAGTATCATCTACTTCGAATGTCTCTCTCGTACGACTAGTAATAATACTTGTAAAAATCTTATTCTTATCGTATTGAACCATTACTTAAACCTCACATTGGCTGTATTCTTATCAAACTGACCGGCCATGGCTTTATCATCAGCCACAATCTTCTCACCAACCGTAATCATTTGAGAAGTACGCTCCATTTCAAAATCCTTATAATCACTCAGAATTTTTTTCGCTTGTTCTTGAAGGGTCTCAAAAGATTTCATCCGATTCAAGGTAGTTTTTCCAATCTTTGTCACTTGAATGTCTGATACAGATGCGACCTTAGTCCGTGCTGAGGTAACAACACGTTGCCAAGAAGCCGAACTGATTCCTATTTTATCCATCTATCCTACTCCCTAAAAAATAGCTGCCAAGAAGCTTTCAACCGCATTCCAAGCACTTCCAATAGCACCACCTAAATCGCCTAGCTCCAATTTTCGCTTTGCGATCTCTGCATCCAACTTCGCCAAATTCATTTCATGCTCATTTTGATGCGTATTCATCGTCGTCGCAATTTTCGATAAAGTCTTATCAAATATATCACGTCTTGTCCCTTTAAAGGTATCTGTAGAAATAGTTGTAGAGTATTGAGAAACTGTATTGCGGAACTCACTATAGGATTGAATTTGCTTAGAAAGTTCTTTTCTAGCAGATTCTAACTTCTCAATCTCTGCTTTTTTCTTATCGTATGCTTTCTGGTACTGATTCGCCAAACTTTCATAACGACTCGCTTGCGCCCGATTATAAGCATTACTAGCAAGCCGCTTTTCTTCAAAATCACTCATCTTTATACCTCTTTTGACTAAACCTTACAGTTAATAGAATTATATCAAAAATTCTGATGTTTTACCATAAGGAGAATGAAAAATAAAAGTAAGTCAAATGACTCGCTTTCATTCACTGATAAGTTTGATGCGATAACCATCTCGGCTGGTGAAGTAGTTGTACTCATCGACTCCGACAACGAACTCTGTGAAGCTACTCTGGTAAAAATAATAGTATAAAAATGATACTATTTCGTTCTTCCTTTTACCACTTTCTCCTTGTTTTCCTCCAACCACTGTAGATAAAGCTTTGCATAGCGTTCTTCCTCATCATTACGGTAACCTTCAAATATGACTTCGTCAATATCTTCTTCGTTAAAATAATAAATCTCTTCTGGATTGAGACCGTCTGGAAAAACAGAGCCTGTATAGTCAAAAACAACATCTGCCCCCTCCTGATTAACAATCATTCCACGACCAATAATCACAACTTTCTGGTTGCCGTCTGCTAGGTAAACAATACTCCCTAATGGTAATAACATTTTATGCCTCCTGTTTATTTTTAATAATATGAAATTTAAAACGATTTAAATTATATTGTATTGATATAGCATAGATAAATAAAATTGAATAACCTCCAATAAAGGTAAATAATAGCAGAGTGAGATAATTTGAATTGAAAATCCCAATGAAAAGACACCCTGAGAAAAGCAATATAAAAGTTATTAAATGTTGAATAACCTTAAAAAATGAGGAATTAGATCCTTTCTTATTTTCTTTTATTGTAGCTCGTAATAATAATGCATCCTGAAAATTAAATTTAAGAGTTTTATCCATTCCTAAATTTAAAACTAGAAAAATTAGCAAAGCTCCGATAAAAAATAAAATAAGAATAATTCGCCATGAAGAAAAAATCATGGGATTATTTGCGAATTTTGGAGGAAAGAATAAGAGCCAAAATACCAAAGCAATAGACACAATATCAAATACTTTCCTAAAATTTTCTAACCATATATTAAATGGCTTTACTTCATACTGTTCAACTTGTTCCGTCACATCATAAATTAAGTATTCCGTATTATTATACGCATTAAATCTCCACAAATAATTTCGGATGTCCTTTGGATTAAAATAATCTATTACATAAAGACGGTTATGGACTTCTATTAGATAATAACGGTTATCCAGCCGCCCCACTACACGGGCTACATAGTTAGCTTTTTTCTCCATTATCCAAAAACTCCTTTAATTGCTTTGAGTGGATTGCTAAATGATTTTCCGATATTAGATATTCCTTTTCCTATTCCGTTTAAAAGATCTCCTGCACCATCAACTACAGCTCTAAATGGTTTCACATTTTTATACAGAGCTTTTACACCTACAGAAACAGCTGCCCCCACTGCTACAGCTCCAACTAGACCAACAACAACTGGAGCTCCAGCTAAAGCTGAACCCACAGCAAGACCGGCTACCCAGCCAGCTGTTCCAGCCGTTAAGCCATAACTAACTGCTCTACCAACATTATGGTATTCTTTATAATGGTCACTTCCTTCTGAACACATTCCTAGACCAACAAGTCCTCTTCCACCCCATTTAGCAACATTTCCAAGAACTTTACTGGTAGAATTCGGTATTTTTTTCAGCGTGCTAGTTATCCAATTTCTCATTTTTGAACTATCTTTTATAAATCTTCCTGCGGCATCACGCGGTTGCAAAGTCGCCGCCAGTGAACGACCTATATTTTTAGATTCCTCAATAACTTTCCCTTTAACATGATCCAAAAAAGATCCTATAGTTTCTTTAGAAAATTCGCTTCCAACCATGGCCTCCGTAAGGCTACTCTTGATCGATACTACTAAAGCTCAAGTGTCAATCTTGGATATGAGATATTCTTTTTCTCTACTATATATTTCTCCTGCAACTGTTCCTCTGCTTCATCAATATATCCCTCAAACCAAATCTTGTCAATATTTCCATGATTGAAGAAATAAACTTGATTATCCGTATTTCCAGAAGGATAAAGACAAGCTGAATAGTCAAAATATCCAATCGTTCCTCGATTATTGTGAAGTGGAAACCGATTTATAATCATCACTTTAGTATTACCGTTCTGTAGTTGAACAACACTTCCAATAGTCAAGTAATTACTCATTCTCTAACTCCTTTATCAATTGATTTAAAATAATATATCGTTCTCTCGTTTTTGTATTTAAGAATAAACAAAAAGGAAAAAGTAAACCGACGGAAACAAATAAGAATAAAAAGATTGATGTCAGTAAATATAGAATAGCAGAAATTGTAACTATTAGAAATAAAGATATGATAGTTATAATCGCAATCTTAGAATTTCTTTTTTCTTGATGAAGAAATATACCATATAATTCTCTCGACAGGTATAAATCAGATAATTCTATCCCTCTATACAACTCTTTAACGTAGATTCGCGAAACAGAAAAAACTGCAATTGTCCCAAATATCAGTATTAAGATATTAAATAATAAAATATTTATAAATAAATATTGATTTAACCATCTAACTATTGGCAACATAAACAGTATAATCACCACTAAGAAAGATTGACTACAGCTGCTTTCTTTTTTATCTATCCTGAGTAGTAATTTTTGACTGCTTTTATCATAAAAAACAGGTTGCTTTCGATAGATTCCTACAGGAATAATTTTATAATTATCTTTCATCATCTCACCCAAATGCACTTCCAAAACCACTCATCATTCCTGTAAAAGCATCGCCGATATTTTTTCCAGCATCATTGACCGTCTTTCCTATGTCGCAATAAATTCATACTGTAAAACTCCCTCTACACTATAATAATTTTACGCTAGTATAAAAAGATATTGATTTTCTTAAAATTTACTTTTTAGATGTCTATCTAATAAGGTTTGAAGCACTAATTTTCGTTTAGGAATTTGAGTAATTCAAAAAACAGGAGAACCTTAAAGGCATCTTCACATAAAGCGGTGCATCATCTAGATTTATAAGCTAATTCATTCTTCCACACTTCCCTTAATCAAATTCGACTGTTCTATCAACTTATCATAATGATTTGCAAATTCAATCTCATCTTCATTTACAAAACCCTTAAAAATAATTTCTTTAATATTTTCATGGTTAAAGAAATAAACATTTTCCGGATTGGACATACCTTGTGGTATCAACACAGCTCCATAGTCAAAATATACTTCTTTTCTCCATCCTTGTTTTACAATACTGCCTCTTGCAATAATTAACAACTGTGTCCCATCACCATTTTTCAGACACACAACACTCCCAAGCGGTAATATTTTTTGATTCATTTAATTACTCCATTTTATCTTTCTTTTTTGATAGTTTTCAACAATACGCATCCAACGAATGATATTATTTTGCCAAAGTAGAAAAACACTCATTCCCGGTAACAACCCCAAGAGACTTATTGCAATAATTTCACTACCTATAGTTTTGCCAATCATGTTAAATACAAAAGCCCCAACAATTAAACTCGCTATAGAAAAAAATACAATGCAAAGAGTCACTATCCAAGCCCATAATTTCTTGCTTTTAGTTATTTTCTTGTTGCTAAAATTATTCCAAATGATATTCCCATACAAGGCTCCTCTAAAAGCCTGCTTTGTAGTCGGAGTAACGGACTTTATGTTTTTATATAAAATTCTCTCCATTATGATTGGAAAACCAACTCCAGCTCCCACCCAAACTATTATCAAATAAACTATAGTTGCTACACTATACTTTTCATGAAAAGGATCCAAAATCGGAAAAATTCTGTACATTATACGAATCAAGATAAGAATCAAAATGATACAAACAATATATTTCCAACTATATTTGGAGTTTTGTGTATTCAACAGTGAGCTTTTAGATGCCGCTAACGGTACCTGCTCTTCTGTATCAAAGTATATGGCTTGATTATTAAATTCCCCAATATAAATAATTTTTCTAAACATTTTAAATTACCAAAGTTTAAAATTATCCCAATTCCATTTCCCGTGAGCAAATCCATCATAAAGAGTATTTGCAATTCCACCAACCAGATATCCAGTTGCCGCTCCTGCTAATGCCCCAACTACGGGAACTGGAATAAAATTTCCCACTGCAGCTCCTACATAAATAGCCCCTATAGATGTTGTCGTATGTGCGACACCATCTATAGTAGCACTTGTTTCACCATACTCATCTTTTCTTTCAAGATAAGTTAAACCACCATCCAGTACAGCCAGACTTCCTCCTAGAATACCTACGCTTTTAGCTACACCTTTTATACCTGTTCCTCGTACAACAGTACCTGTACCATTAGCTAATTCATCCAATCGTTTTGCATTCTGAACAGCTTTATAGCGACTCACATCTCCATTGACTTGTTTCCATGTTTTATATCCAGAAGTTGTACTTTTTACTCTTTTGCCATACCATGTACCATTCTTAATCTTATGATAACTTGCAATAGCTTCCCTACTAGCTAAATGTCCTGTAATACCATAACTAATAAAACTTATTGAATTTTTAAATTTTTCTAGATGTTCCAAATATCGTTCATCACTCTTATCTCCGGTAGTAACTGTTTTCTCGGTCACCTCCCTCGCCAGAGCCTGCAATTCCTCAATCCCTGCCTTGTCCTTATCAAATGCAACGCCTGGATGATTCTTCTGGAAGTAAGCCCTTGCTAGGCTATCCACTTTCTGGTGATAACGATTTGCCGCCTTCTTGAAATGAGGATTACGATAGATATCAAGCGCTTCAGGATTACGATAAGGGCTGCCCATGGTAACCGTCCCACTCACCTTCGTTAAGCCCTTATTTTGATTGTTTAAAATCGCATCTAACTCACTTGTGATCTGCTTGCCATTGAAGGCAGCCAGGCGCTTCTCCGTCTCGGAAAGCGACTGTTTCGACGCCTCAATAGCCCGATCTAGCTTATCCTTGCTGGGAGCTTTCAGTAAGATCAAGTCAGAAATTTCCGTATAATACTTATTCGTCGCATCCATATCCCGGACAATGGAGGAATGGAGACCATCCACACTCTGCCTCAAGCTAGTTAAGGCCTCACTGTTGATGACAGCTGTTGCGCTTTTCTCACCGACTGTTGATTCAAAGTCAGAAATCAGATTGTCAAACTCAGTATAAAGCAGATTAGAATAATCCACATAGCCCTGAAGAAGGGGAAGGTTGTAATAGTTCAACTCATGGTTAATCGCAGTCTTGACATCACCACGCAGCGCTTGGCTGGAGGCAAGACTCTGCGCAGTCGACTGTGCCTCAGCCAAATCAGCCTCGAAAGCTTGGGTCTGTTTATAGAGAAAATTCTTTAAACTTTCCAACTCATTACGCTTGATTTTCATCGTCTAACTCCTCCTGTAATCGTAGATAAAAGTGGGAAGGAATAGCTGTTTTCATCAATATTTCCCGTAATTGACCCACATAGGAACTTTCTTTTTCTGATTCCGCATAACCCTGAGCGATAATTCGTTTGATCATGGTCTTATGAATCGCCATCGGTGGAAGCTCTGCTTGAAGACCAAGTGGCCAGAACTGTGCTAAATAATCCACATAAGCTCCGTCGAAAACGACTTTTCGCCCCATAATCATGACATAAAGTGCCTCATCTCCTAAAAGTGACACTACTAACTCTTGAGATAGCTGCTCCTTATCAATCTCAACCAATGTGCCCAAGGGAAGAATGTCACTATAAACCTTATCAACCCCATCTAGAAAATGGACAAATTCACTTTTAGCTAGCATAATATCTGTCTCGTTCCGACAAATATACACTTCTTTCGGTAAAAAAGTCACTTCAATATCAGCGCCAATCCGCGGATGATAAATATAGTTTGGCTTTTTATCCAAAAAAGCTTTTACGATTGCGCCCAATACCTCTGGACGATTTTTTAAAATAAAAGCTATCTGATGTAAAAAATCTGTAGTGGGAAATGCCGTATTACCGTCACAATACTCTTTCCAAATTTGTTCTGCTGTCTTCATTTTAATCTAATCCCATCTTGAAATCCATCGGCTCCTGAACGATCATCCAACAACTTATTCTCAGAAACCCTAAGCATATTAGAGGATTGAGAATTCACATAAGTTCGATATTTTATGACAGATGTATTTAAATTCTGAATGGCTTGATTAAAGTTCTTAAAAGGAGACAAATCTGTATAGGAAAAAGGGAGAGTAGATAGTGGACGAACAGAGGCAACATCCGAATGATAATGTCCGACCTGTCCAGCCCATTCTTCTGTTTGAACATATATTTCTGCTTGACCTGACATACTAGTCCTCCTCCCAATTCAAGCGATGATAGTATTCAATCTGGCTATTTAGACTATTAATTTTTTTCTGGCAATCTTCAATATTCCCATTATATTCTGATATTTTAAAGCGAATACTCTTACGATTCATTTCTGTATCTGTCAACCAAGTTGTAATCGCATCGGAAATTCCTGCTAACGTTTTATCAAAATCTTCCCGACGAGTCCCTTGAAAATCAGTTGTAGAGTGCTTATTCAAATCACTCGCAGAAGTCTTGTTTTTACTAACAACATCCATCTGACTCTGAATACGATCATTCGCAGATTCCAACCGTCTTATCTTATCCTCATAAGTACGTATATCCAAACGGATCCAACGAATTTGCGCATGACAATTCGCAATAGCACTATCGTATCGTCCCATAAATAAACTCCTCCATTTTTTCTCTAATTATATCAAAAATTCTGATGTTTTACCATAAGGATTGGGAAAGTACCCTAAAAATAAAAGCAAGCCAAATGACTCGCTTTTATTCACTGATAAGTTTAATGCGATAACCATTTCGGCTGGTGAAGTAGTTGTACTCATCCACTCCGACAACAGACTCTGTAAAGCTGCTCTTAATGGATACAACATTCTGGTCTTGGAAACGAATACCAATACAGCCTGCAGGCACATTGACCTTTAGAATCTTATCCACTTCCATATAACCATTAACAATTTGACGCAACTCACCCATAAAGATGAAGTGGAGCCCAACTGTCCCTCCCTTGTGCAGGAGAGCCTTAAAGGCATCTTCTGTCATCTTAAGATTCATGAGCTTGCTGAGGGCTTGTGCTTCTGGAATCAAGATGTAGATAGGATAATCCAAATCAGCTGGCGTGCGCGCATCCACTTCAGACTGCATATCCATAAAGAAACCAGGGATCTCCTCGCCCACAAATACTTCGTCGAACAGCCCTTCCGACTGATGGTAGTTTCCTGTTGGATCCACCAAGAACTTTTTAATGTGACTAGGCACTTTTTCTAAGCCGGTCAGAAGCGCTGCTTCGCCATATTCTAGCTGCTGCATGGTATCATAGAGAAGCTCAAAGTAGCCGTCTCGTTTTGGCACAAAGCCAACCGGGTGTGTACTTTCTTTGTCAAAACCAATTGGCAACTCGCCTCTTTGCCACATATCCTGGACTTCCTCGTGATCTTCAAAGAAACTCGTAGAAATCTTACTTGGCAACATAGGTACTGCTTCTGGACGTAAGCCTTGCCAGTCTTGATTCATCGATTGGATTTCTGCTGTTAAGTGAGAAAGACGGTCGATATCGTCTTTTCCTTCTATCGGCAGATAGACTTGTAACTCTAGAACCTCTTCCTGTGTCACCTGAGCACGGCCGACAATTTCCTGACCTGGCAGGGCATCACGTCCCATAACCGTCCGAAGCGCTCCTTCTTCTACTAAGTAAAAGCTCAAAGCATTGGGAATCGTCGAGCTCATCCGTAAACGCAAGCTACTAGCGCTGAGTACGGTTATCAGAGTATAAATACCCAGGCTAGCTCCTTCACGTAGGAGCTGGTTAACAGCTGACTCGATGTTCTCCTCTAATGGGCTTTCCCGTACTGAGTCATAGCCATCAAAGATGTTGAGAAGAACAGGGAGTGCTTGACCTGTCTTTTGCTCAAACTGTGACAGACTAGACACGCCAGCCTCTGTAAAGAGGGCTTTCCGCTCTTTCATAAGACTATCCAGACGTTTCAGATACTTGAGGAGCTTTTCTTCCTCATCTAGTCGAACCAGATCCGCCACATGTGGTAACTCTCTAATTGGTAAGAGACCATTCGTCCCAAAATCAAAAAGGTTAAACTGAACTTGCTCAGGCGTATTTCTACGAGCCAGATTCATGAGGATAGTTTGAAGAGCTGTTGATTTTCCAAAGCCTGGGGACCCATATAAGACGGTATTGCCTAACTCCTCAATATCAAAGTGGTAGACCTCCTGCTTTTGAGCACTTGGCAGATCCAGCATGCCTAGTGGAATGGAGAGTTGACGTGGGGTTGTCCACTCTGCTTGACGGTCAATTGCCGCTCCTACTAGCTCCTCTCCAAGAGGTGGTAACCATGGCTTTTCAGGGAGGATGACTTGCAGACGCTCCGTTTCCTTATTGATATAATCAATCACAGCTTCAAGCTCTGTCTCCTGCTCTTGTGTCTCTTCAACCGAGTAATCCCCGTCATTTCCGTCAATCAAGAGTTCGCTCTGCCCTAGTTGATTCACTAACCAAATCCGTTCATCTACTTGATTACCTTCATCACTATAAGGCTGATAATCCGCTCCGCTCCATGCTGACTGGAAGAGTTCATAGATTTCATTGTTTCCGACCTGAAGATAAGCACGACCAGGCTGAGTGATACTAGCCGCATCTGGGGTTTTGATAATCTCATTTGAGTCTGAAGGATCGGCAACCTTGAGTGCCAGCTTAAAGCGAGAATTAGACCAGATCTGCTCATCCACCACTCCAGATGGCTTTTGAGTCGCAAGGATCAGGTGAACCCCTAGGGAACGTCCGATACGTGCCGTGGAGACGAGTTCTGCCATAAACTCTGGTTCATTTTGCTTCAACTCCGCAAACTCATCTGAGATCAGGAAAAGATGGGGTAAAGGCTCTGTCGGATAGGTCTTTTTCTCCTCTGGATCGCTAAGTGCCTTCCCTTTTTTATAGAGCTTGGTATAGCCATTGATATGGTTGACACCGAATTTCCCAAAGAAACGCTGACGCTTTTGAAGTTCCGCACGAATACTCTTCAGCGCACGAGCCGTCCCAGCTCCATCCAAGTTGGTAATAGCACCCATCAAGTGAGGCAGCTTGGCAAAGAGATTGGCCATTCCTCCCCCTTTGAAGTCAATCGGAAGAAATCCAACATCTTCTGGCGCAAAGTTAACAGCTAAAGACAGAATATAGCTCTGCACAATCTCAGACTTACCAGAGCCGGTAGTCCCTGCAACTAGTCCGTGTGGACCATGGGCACGCTCATGAAGGTTGAGCAGCACAATATCATCCTTCCCTCGAACACCTAGAGGTACAGCGAGAGACTTAGATGCATCCGCCGCCTGCCAGCGTTTCTCCACATCCAATTCCTCGACCTGCTTAACACCGTAGAGTTCCATAAAGGAAATCGTATCTGGAATCGAGTTTTTCTCCACTTCGATATGATTGAGATTGGCCAAACGGTAAATTGCTTCTTCAAGTTTTCCATTTTGAGGCAGACGATTAGGCTTAAAATCTTGGTTGACATAGATATGATGATTATTGACGAGCTTGGCTGTTTCTCCATTTTGGTAATCAACCACTGCCGTCACCGTCTCAGGCAACATATTGAGGCTTTCCTTACCCCAGATAACCGTCACCCCATACTGGGTCATATCCTCTGCCAGAAATTCATTGAGCCCATGTCCTGACAGCCATGACTCATCCAAAATCGTCAAGACATAGTGCGGCGAGAAGGTTTGCTCCTGCTTTTGTTCCCGAACGACCTGACGACGCTTGACTAACATCTGGTAAAAAGAGGTCAAGATCATGTCCCTGGTCTGGTCATCATGAATAAGTCCCCGTAGATTGAGACTCCGCATTTGCGCATGAGGCAACCAGCGCCATTCTCGCCAGTGATTCTCGTATTCCTCTTGGGAGACCAAGGTCACAAACTCTACATCATGATAGGAATGGAGCGCCGCAATCTGAAACAATAGCGTTTGAACTGCTACTCGTAAGACAGGAGCTACTCCCGCTAATCCCAAAGCCTGATCACGTAGAGAGAGGACAATAGGCGCATCCTCTAATTTTATATGAGGTTGTACCAGTTTTTTCTCGACAAAGCGGCTCCAGTCTTCCTTGCGATTGGTTGGTTGAAAACGTAAGGAATAACTAGAATCAATCGTTCCAGTTCCCAAATGAACCTTTAGAAAGTCATCATTTGTCACCATCTTCTCATAAATCCGTGGGTTGTAACTTTCTACTAAATCCACTAATTCATCAACCGATGGAAAATTATATGTCAAGGCTTTCTTTTGTTCCGCCTTTAGACGACTCAATTGGCTTCCTGTCTCTAAGAGATACTCTTGATAATCATCGTTTCTTTTCTGATTCTTCTCTTTGACTTCCTTTTTGTTGGTAAAATAGCTCGATACTGAAAATCCAGCTGTCAAGAGACTGGCACTGGCCATTCCCATCATAAGAAAGGCATTTCCCTGCATAAAGACACTAGAGGCTCCGCTAATCACCACCATTCCAACAGGCGGTACGATCGCACGCCATAGCTCACCACGTCTAAGTTTTTCTTCTGGCGCTGGTGAATTGATTTCCACCTTATCCTCAGGCTCTTTTAGATAAATGCGTGGACTTCTACGATAATTAGGAAACTCATATGGAAACTCAGCTTGATAAGGCTCTTCAAACAAATGATCAGATTGGATAGTGTACTGTCTGCTCAAGGGCAGGAAATGGATCTGATGTTCTCGAAATGAGAAAAGAAAGCAGTCCACCACCAAAACATCCCCTACCTGAATAGAGGCATCAACTTCCTCTAGAATTTGTCCATTTAGATAAACCTTAGCTCCATTAGATGATCCATAGAGATGATAGGTATTCTCCTTAACCTTCAGATAAAGGAGAGCTTGACTTTCAAGGCAAACATCTGCTTTCTTCTCCTTAGAAAAGAGTAAGTCCTGCTTAGGATAGGTAAAGGAATGGATCTGAATCTGTTCATGTGGAATGGCTACCAGACTTTCCTCCTCCTGACCAGCCCAAGGGATTCCGTCCTTTTCAAGACCACTTTCAGTAATTGAGATATGACTTTCTCCAATATTGATTGAGTAGGCCCTTTCAGTCAACTCTTTGTACTCAAAGCATTCTTTAAACGAAAACACATGCCAAAGAACCTCTTCATCTGACAGCTTTTGACTCCAAGTCGCTTGTTTGCCCTTAGTTGCCATTTTTAGTCTCCTTTGATGTACTATTTGCCTTTGAACTTCCGTTTAATTGTTCCTGTAACTTATCAATTTCTTTTTGATACTTTTCAAGGAGTTCTCGCTTTTTCGCTCCGCTCATCGTACTGTCTGTATTGACCTGATCATAGAGCTTCGTATAAGCATGAAGAATATACTGAATGTCCCCAATATTTTGAGCAATATCAAGTGCTTTTTCAAGTTCTCCACGGCCGATATAGATCCAATAAGAAAGAGTATTCTCACTAGATTTCTGTGACAAGTTTCTAGATACAGCTTCCTTTTGTTCTTGAGTAAGATTGTCTAACTCTAACGAGCTAGCCGCAAGTGTATACTGGACTCCCTTCGGAAGACTATTTGGAGCTTCTGACTTAAGACCTTCTACCACTGCCGTATAATCCTTAGCAATGTAACTCGTCTCAGCCTGAATGATTTTATCCTGCTTAGGCACCACATAAAAAGCATAAATACCTGTTGCAATCCCCATCGCAACTGTTACAATTGCGAGTCCTAAAGAACCCCATTTAAACAATTGATAGTTCCTTTTCGAGACAAGCAGTTTTTCCTTTTGACGCTTCTCTTCTTGGATACGAGCCTGCTCACTAATGAGATGGTCTACTTCATCAAAAGTCTCCGCTTTAAAAAGAGTTTCCGCAAAAGCATTTTTTACCGTCGTAAGACTATCAATTAACTCTTCAAAGTTGAGCTTAGGTTGTAAAATGAACACAGCTAAAGCCTTATATTGCTTTAACAAGTCCTCTTTCATGAGCGAAAAAGGAACCACACTATCTGTCATCCCTCTATGTCCTAAAAGGACACTTTCCCCGCTCACAAACAGATTATCTGGGTGAATAAAGGGTTTCATAGGCTGATCGACAGTTTCTTTTAAGAATTGTAACTTTTGAAAAAGATGAAGGCGTTCTAAGATTTCTTTATTTTCAACAGCTTCTCGAATCGACTGATAACCTGCTGGAATTTGGTAAGAAAGACGAACAACCTCTTCTGCCTCTTCATTCACTGCTCCTTGAGCTAAATGTGCCGTGCTTTCTAAAAAGAATCGATACTGCTTCATCCGATTCAGTTGAAATTGATTAGCGGATAACTTAATCTCTAGTTCACCAGCCTCTTTCGACCACTTGGATTGGATACTTGTCTCTTGTACTTTCATTTCTTTCTCCCTACAATTTCTAATTGATCTCCGTTTCCTAAAGGAAAGTCCGCTATCTGGTCATCATCATAAAAGGCAATTGATTTATTAGTCACTTGAAGATCAAAGTGACTTGGTAGCTCTTGGTTCATCATTGAAAATGACTCACATATCAGCTCTTTTACTCTCTTGAATGAAACCTGTGTTGGAAGTTTCAAATCATATATTTGGTCTCTCCATTTTATACCAACCGTAATTGTCTTCATCACACACTCTCCTTCTTAAAACGAAGCACTTTTGAGTACTTCCTACCTAGCCAAACACCTAGATAGGTCACTCCAAGTAGACCTATTCCAAATCCTAAAATAGATAGCCAAGTAGGTAGCGAAGTGTTAGAGGTGCTCTCTCCAGTCAAAATTGCTTCATCTGCTCTATAATCTGCTTGAAACAAGCCACGCGTCACCTTATCCTGACTCTGAAAACTATTAGTATCTTTAGTCCCGGTAAAAAGAGAGGACTGCGCTTGATGAACATTCTCTTGATGTGCTTTTTGTAGCTGTTTTTCTTTCTTCACACTATCTTCTAAAAATAATTCAGGAATATTCTTAGACTTAGTAGTCTGAGGACTGTTCCCTTGATCATGGATGGTTTGATTATTAATTTCAAGACTTCCATCATCTGCTCGGACATCACCTGAGTTAAGAAAAAAACACAACAATAATAGACTAAAAATGACTTGAACCTTCTTCATAAATCTCCTTCCCCACTTGGTAAAGATAACTTTATTATACTACAAATCACACCATCTCACAAGAAAACAAAAAGGATCCTTACGGATCCTTCAGACTGAAGACAAAGTCCTTGGAAGTCAAGTTTCTAAGGGCTTTTCTTTTTGTAAAGTTGTATCATAGAGGTAAGAAAAGTTGTGAGGTGCTAACTATGTTTCACAAAGAAAAACCAGATTATCATCGCTGCCAATATGGCTTCTATACGATAGACGAATTGGTCCCAAGAGATCACTTTCTTCGCCAAGTGGAATCAGAGGTTGATTTTGACTTTATCTATGACTTAGTTGAAGATACCTATAGTCCAGATAATGGTCGTCCTAGTCTCGATCCCGTCATGTTAGTCAAAATTCCTTTGATTCAATGCTTTTATGGCATTCGCTCCATGCGCCAAACCATTAAAGACATTGAAGTAAACGTAGCCTATCGTTGGTTTCTTGGACTAAGCTTGGATGACAAGGTGCCTCATTTTACCACATATGGAAAGAATTACAGTCGTCGCTTTCAAGATAAAGAACTGATTACCGAGATATTTTTACAAGTACTCCATCAAGCTTTATTTGCTGGTTTAATGGATCCTTCGGAAATATTTGTGGATGGTACTCACATCAAAGCGGCAGCTAACAGTCACAAATATCGTAA
>ERZ773056.670-NODE-670-length-18034-cov-6.293342_pt1 | contig 18034 bp, 16 predicted proteins | sample MGYA00580857_ERZ773056 | MGnify/ENA primary metagenome ERZ773056 (study PRJEB29015, sample SAMEA2737996) | human oral metagenome | biome: human oral; feature: human-associated habitat; material: dental | place: China | collected 2114 ... | reverse complement strand
TAGTGACTATTATGAAATAATGATGAAAGAAGATATGCTTGCAAAATTAGATAAATCTCAATTAGAAAATATTAAAAATATTGATGATGCCTATATGGCAAAATTAAGAGAATTTGACCCAGAAAATGATTATGGAGTTCCTTATATGAGGGGAATTACTTGTATAGCAGTAAATAAAAAATTTGTAAAAGATTATCCAAGAGATTATACTATTTATAATAGAGAGGATTTAGCTGGAAGAATGACACTTTTAGATGATATGAGAGAAGTATTTGTTCCTGCTTTAGCTCTAAATGGTTATAAACAAGATGCTGATTCAACAGAAGCTATGGAAAAAGCAAAATCTACTATTTTAAATTGGAAGAAAAATATTGCAAAATTTGATGCTGAATCTTATGGAAAAGGCTTTGCTAATGGAGATTTCTGGGTAGTTCAAGGATATCCAGATAATATTTATAGAGAACTTTCACAAGAAGATAGAGAAAATGTAGATTTTATTGTTCCACCTGGTGACCAAGGATATTCTTCAATAGATTCATTTGTAGTTCTAAAAGATTCTAAAAATTTTGAAAATGCTATGAAATTTATAAACTATATCCATAGACCAGATGTATATGCTAAAATTTCAGATTTTATTGAAATTCCTAGTATAAATACTGGTGCTGATAAACTTGTAACTAAAAAGCCTTTATATGATGTTGAAAAAACAAAAGATGCTCAACTTTTAATAGATATTGGAGATAAATTAAATATCCAAAACAAATATTGGCAAGAAATTTTAATAGCAAACTAAGGGAGTGAAATTTAATGAAATTTTCTATAAATAGACAAAAAACAATAGAAATAATTGGAGAATATTCAAATATTTTAAAAGATAATCCTGTTAAGCCAAGTTTAGTAGGGCTATTTATACAAGCTAAAAATAATCAAGTTGTATTTAAGGGTGCTAACACTGAAATTGAGCTTATAAGATATGCAAATTGTGAAATTGAAAGTGAAGGTCAAGTCTTAATAAAACCTGCTTTACTTTTAGAATATATAAAATTACTTGAAGGAGAAAATATCAATTTTGAAAAGAAAGATGGTTATTTAATTGTAAATAATGCTGAATTTTCAATATTAGATGATAATACTTACCCTGAATTAACTGAGATTATTCCAATAGTTATTACAAGTGAAAATACTGTAAAATTTACTATGTCTCTTGAAAAAGTTAAATTTCTTACTAATTCATCTGCTAGTACAGATACTTTATTTAATTCAATAAAAATGATATTTAAGGATAATATTTTAGAACTTGTTTCAACAGATTCATTTAGACTTATATATATGAAAAAAGAGCTTAATAATACAATAAATAAAGATATCTTGGTTCCAGGAGATAGTATTGCTGTACTTTATAAGATATTTAAAGATTTAGATGAAGAATTTTCTCTTGCTGCAAGTGATGACAGACTTATTGTAACTTGGAAGGATGCTTATTTTACTTGTAAACTATTATCATTATCTTTTCCAGATTTTAGACCTCTTATAAATAATACAAATCATGATAAAAGATTTGAATTTAATAGAGAGGAGTTTAATTTAGCACTTAAAAAAGTTATATCTGTAACTAAAAATAGTAGTGATTCTAAAAATGTTGCTACATTTAACTTTAAAGGTAATCAACTTTTAATAAGTGGTGTTTCTGCTAATGCTAAGATTAATCAAAAAGTTAATATGATTAAAACTGGCGAAGATTTAAAATTAGGAATGAATTGTAAATATATCAAAGAATTTGTAGATAATGTTGATAAAAATATTATTATTGATGCTACTAATTCTAGTTCTATGTTAAGATTTATGGAAGAAGGAAATGAAAATTATATTTACTTAATTATGCCTGTAAATATTAGAGTATAGTTTTAAGGAGGTTATATGAAAAAATTAAAATTTTTTATGTTATTTTGTTTATTTGGTTCAATGTTATTTGCAGCTCAAAAAACTACAAAAACTGTGAAAAATGAGTATGATTTAAAATTTAATCCAGATAAATATGTTTCAAAAGAAACTGAAATCAATGGGCAAAAAATAAAATATCGTACTTATGAAAATATTGTTTATGTTAAAAATCCTGTGGATAAAGACTATCAAAATATGAATATCTATATTCCAGAAGAATATTTTAATAATTCATCTATTGGAAGTTATAATAGTAATAATGCTCCTATATTTTTCCCTAACACTGTTGGAGGATATATGCCAGGAAAGGCTGATACAGTTGGCCTTGGAAGAGATGGAAAAGCAAACTCTCTTACTTATGCCTTATCAAAAGGTTATGTAGTTGCTGCTCCTGGTGCTAGAGGTAGAACTTTAACTGATGATAAAGGCAATTACACAGGAAAAGCTCCTGCTGCAATAGTTGATTTAAAGGCAGCAGTTAGATATCTATATCTTAATGATGAAGTTATGCCTGGAGATGCTAATAAAATAATTTCAAATGGGACAAGTGCTGGTGGTGCTTTGTCTGCTCTTTTAGGGGCAACAGGTAATTCTAGTGATTATCTACCTTATTTAAAAGAAATTGGTGCAGCTGAGACAAGAGATGATATTTTTGCAGTTTCTGCTTACTGTCCTATTACAAATTTAGAAAATGCAGATACTGCTTATGAATGGATGTATAATGGTGTTAATTCATACTCAAGAATGGAGTTTACTAGAAATACTTCTGCTCAAGAGTATAATGATAGAAGTTTAACTCGTTCAACTGTTCAAGGAAATCTAACAGAAGATGAGATAAAAATATCTAGTAAATTAAAAACTCTATTTCCTTTTTATCTAAATAGTCTAAAATTGACTGATGATGCAGGTAATTCATTAACTCTTGATAAAAATGGTAATGGAAGTTTTAAAACTTATCTTTCAATTATAATTAGAAATTCTGCTAATAAAGCCTTGAAAGAAGGAAAAGATATCAGTCAATTTAAAAAAGCCTTTACTATTGAAAATAACAAGGTTATAGCTGTTAACTTAGATGTGTATACTCATATTGGAGATAGAATGAAATCTCCTCCTGCTTTTGATAGTTTAGATGCAAGTTCTGGTGAAAATAATTTATTTGGAGATAAAAAATCTGATAATAAACATTTTACTAAGTTTTCTTTTGATATAAACAATAAAGCTGCTATTGAGTATTTTAGTAGTGGTAAGTTTAATGATAAAAATAATAAAATTTCAGTTCCAAAAATGGCAGATAAAAATATAATAAAAATGATGAATCCAATGTATTATATTGACAATAATACTTCAACTAAATATTGGAGAATAAGACATGGGGCAATAGATAAAGATACATCTCTTGCTATACCAGCAATATTAGCTTTAAAATTAAAAAATTCTGGAAAAGTTGTAGACTTTGCTGCTCCTTGGGGACAAGGACATGGTGGAGATTATGATTTAGAAGAATTATTTAATTGGATTGATGGTGTTGTAAAAAAATAATAAAAAGGTACCTAAAAATAATTAGTGGTTGGCAAATAGCCAACCATTAATTTATTTTTCCCCAATCACACATGGCATTTATAATTGGTATAAAAGATATTCCTTTTTCTGAAAGAGAATATTCTACTTTTGGTGGAACTTGTGGATATTCTTTTCTAATTATTATACCATCTTCTTCTAACTCTTTTAATTGAGTACTTAACATTTTATGCGTTATAGGTGTCAAATTTCTTTTTAGTTCACTATAACGTAAAATCTTTTCACAGGCTAATTCATATAGTATTCTCAATTTCCATTTTCCATTTATCATAGAAAATGTCTTTAAAAATGGTGCTTGTTTACTTCTACATATACTTTCCATCTTAATTCTCTCCTTTTAGATAGTATCTCTCAAAAAAGTGCATACTTACTTTAATAAATATAAAATAGTATAATAAAAAATATTTAGATAATCAAGTAAAAATGAGGAGTGATATTATGTCAAATATATTTAGTCAAATTAAAGTAAAGGATGTTAACTTTTCTAATAGAATTGTAATGGCTCCTATGGTACATTTTGGTTATAAAAATAAAAATGGAAATATGGAAGAAAAATTATTTAATACATATCTAAACTATGCAGATAAAGGGATAGGGTTAATAATTAGTCAAGCACTTTTAGTTGCAGATAAAAAAGAAATAGTTGGAGATGTTTCAAACTGGGCAGGAATATATTCTAATGAACATATTGAATATTTAAGAAAAATTTCTGACATTTATCATAAATATGGCACTAAATTTATAGCACAATTAAATACTTTAAATTTTAAATTTCTTGAAAAAAATTCAAATGATATTAATAGATTGTCAAAAGAAGATTTAATTTATCTTAGAGATTGTTTTATAAAGAGTGCTAAATTTTGCCAAGAAGCTGGACTTGATGGTATTGAATTACATGGTGCTCATACATATTTTTTTAATATGCTATCCTCAGAAATTTCTAATAAAAGAGAAGATAATTATGGTGGAAATCTAATTGAAAGGTTAAATTTAGTAAAAGAAATTGTAGAGGCTATAAAAAGTTTTTCAAAAGATGATTTTATTATTTCTTATAGAATGGGTTGGACTGAAAATATAAATACTGATATTGAAACTGCAAAAGCTCTTGAAAAATTAGGAGTTGATATATTACATGTATCTAGTGGAATACCAGAAGATAGAAAATTAAAATTACCTAATGAATTTGAATATAACGATTTTGTCTACACAGGTATTCAAGTTAAAAAAAATGTCAATATTCCTGTTATTGTTGTAAATGATATAAAAACTTTAAGTAGAGGTAACAAGTTAATTGAAGATGGAGATTGTGATTTTGTTGCCTATGGAAGACCATTCTTATCTGATCCTAATTTTGTAATACACTCACTAAAATAATAAGATAGGGGCTATTAAAAATTTTGAATTATCTTTATAATAGCCCCCATTTCTCTACTTATATACTAAATTCCTTTGCCTTTTCCATAGCAGTAAACATTGAATAATAAGTTCCTTTATCATTCATAAGTTTTTCATGATTACCACTTTCAATAATTTTTCCATCATCCATAACTATTATTTTATTTGCATCTTTTATAGTATTTAATCTATGAGCAATAATTATAACAGTCTTATCTTTTATCAATTCATTTATAGCCATTTTTATTTCATGTTCACTGTCAGCATCAAGAGAGGCAGTAGCTTCATCTAATAATATAATTGGAGAATTTTTTAATAATGCTCTTGCTATTGAAATTCTTTGTTTTTCTCCACCTGACAATGTACTTCCTCCCTCACCTATATAAGTATCATAGCCCTTAGGTAATTTAGAAATAAAACCATGACAGCTAGCTATTTTGGCAGCATTCATAATTTCTTCTTTACTAGCATTTAAGTTACCTATTCTAATATTTTCATAGATAGTATCATTAATTAAATAAACATCTTGAAATACCATACTAATATTTTTTAAAAGTGAGTCAGGATTAACTTCTTTTATATCCTTTCCTCCAATTTTTATACTTCCCTTTGTTGTATCCCAAAATCTTGCTATCAAACTCATAACAGTTGATTTTCCAGAGCCAGATTTTCCTACTAAGGCAGTTATTTCATTATTCTTTGCTATAAAATTAATATCTTTTAAAACTTTTCTATCTTTTGTATAAGAGAAATCAACATCTTCAAAACTTATATCATAGCTTGAAAAATTAAAATCTTCATCTTTATATGAAATAGTTGGGTAATTTAAAGTATCTGAGATTTTAGCAACTGAAAGAAATAAATATCTTGTTACAGAATAACTAGCTGAAAAATTTCTTATAACATTAGTAAGTGTTAAACTTAAAACTATAAAACCTACTAGCATTTTAGCTTCCAATTCTCCATTCATAAAAAATCTAACTGCTAATAATAGAAGAATAGGGAATAACAAGTCTATAATTATTTGAAATAGCAAAACATAAGGAACAGCAGCAAGTTCCAATTTTATAGAATATTTTTTTAAATCTCTAAACCCCTTTTCTAATCTTTCAAATTTATCTCCTATAACTCCAAAACTTTTAAAAACTTCAATTCCACTTATATATTCTATAATAGTTGAAATTAATTTAGCAGAAACAGTTTTCTTTTCCACTCCAATTTTTTCTAATTTTTCTCCACCAATTTTAAGAATAGGTATAGTTAATAACACAACAATAATTTGAATTATAGCAAGTTTAAAATTTATAAAGAAAGTTATAAGTAACAAATAAACACTCAAAACCAAAACTTTTAATAAATCAGGAATATTATGAGTTATAGCTTGTTCAAAATCTGTTATATCCATAGTTAATATATTGATTAAATATCCTAAATTATGGCTATTAAAATAACCTAAATTTAATTTTTTAACATGGTCACCCATTGCTATTCTTAAATCCTTTGAGGCTGTACTTCCAGTTTTTTGCATTTTAACCATACCCCAACCACCAAAATGGCTTTTAAAAATAAGGGCTATAAACAAAAGTCCAGAATAGCAATAGATTTTATTCATAGTAAAAGATTTTTCTATCAGTGAATATATTGTTAAAAATAAAATAGTGTAAATTATCATATTAAATAAAATATCTAATAATTGATAATAAGTAGCTTTTTTTACAGAAGTGTAATCTTTATCTAATAATATTTTTAAATTATTTAACATTATTTATTTCACCTCCCAAAGATGTTTATATAAACCATTTTCTTTTGTAATTAAATCCTGATGTTTTCCACTTTCTACAATTTCTCCTTCATTTAACACAACAATATTATCAACATCTTTTATAGTATATAATCTGTGGGCTATTATAATAGCAGTTTTATCTTTTAATAAATTTCTAATAGCACTTTGAATTTTAGCTTCATTTTCTATATCAGAATAAGCTGTTATTTCATCTAAAACAACTATTGGGCTATTTTTAAGTAAACACCTTGCTATTGAAATTCTTTGTTTTTCTCCACCACTTAATTTTATATATCCATCACCAATAATAGTATCATAACCATTTGGTAGACTCATAATAAATTCATGAATTTCAGCATCCTTTGCAGCCTGATATACCTCTTCTTTTGTCTTATTAAGTCCCATTTTTATATTTTCAAAAATTGTATCTGTCAGCATAAAAATATCTTGGAATACGTAAGAGATATTAGATAATAAATAATTTACATCTATATCCTTTATATCAGTATCCCCAATTTTAATACTTCCCTTTTGAATATCCCAAAATCTACCTAATAGATAAGCAATAGTTGTCTTTCCAGAACCTGATGGTCCTACAAGTGCAGTTATTGTATTAGGTTTTAAAATTAGGTTAATATTCTTTAAAACATCATTTTTATCATAAGAAAAAGTTACATCATTAAATGAAATATCTTCTTTAAAATTAATATCTTTTAAATTTTTTCCATCATTTTGAATAGGAAATTCAATTATACTTCTAACATTATTTGCTCCTGCTAAAACAAAAGAAAAAGTTCCTGCAAATTGCATTAATATCTTAAATGAACTTAAGAATGTATAGCTTAAAAGTAAAAATATTAAAAATGTTGAAATATTAATTTTATCTGTTAAATATAAATATCCTCCACTTGGAATAACAAAAATTAGTGCTGAGTCCACAACTGCTAAAAATACTCCATAAGGTGCTCTATAATCATCTGTCATCTCATGCCAATTTTTTGTATATTCATTATTTATATCAATATATTTTTTAAAAGAATGTGCAGTTAAGTTAAAGGCTTTAAATACATTCATTCCCTTTATATATTGTGTTATTGTTGAAGTCAATCTTTGAAGTAAAGAATTATATTTATCTAAACGCTTTCCATAACCTTTAAACATAGCAATTTGAGTTAAAATAGCAAGTATTATAGGAATAATTAAAAATATTGCTATTCTCCACTCTAAGAAAAATAAAAATACTAATATAACTATTGGAGTTGTTATAGCTGCAGCTAAGTCTGGAATTTGGTGTGCTAAAAAATTTTCTAATTTTTCAACATCCTCATTTATCGCCTTTTTTATTTCACCAATATTTTTTTCTCTAAAATACCCTAAATTAATATTTCCTAAATGTTTCACAGCCTGCATTCTAATATTATATAGTATACTAAAAGCTGCCACATGTGAAAATACTCCTGATAGTATAAACAATATTAATCTCATAACTATTAAAATTGCAGTATAGATAGCTAATTTTTTAATTCTATTATAATCTAAATCTGTTTTTAATAGCTCTAAAATAATATTATATATAAGTATATAAGGTACAACCATAAGTATTGAACTACATACACTTAAAAAAGCTGAAAGATATAATTTATATTTTTCATTTTTTGCATAAGGAAGAAGAAAAGTAAAATTACTCTTTTGTTTCATAAATCTAACCTCCTTTACTATATTTCACATTAATATTATATACCTATAATATTAGTAAATCAAATATTTATTAAAATAAATTATTATCAAATAAAAAAGGAATATTAAAATTTTATTTCTAATATCCCTTTTAATCTTTAATTATTATTTAATATTTTATTATCTATCTGCTATAAGTTTGTCTGCCATAAGATTAGCAAGTTCTATCAATTTTTCTCTATCAACAGGAGTAACATGTCCTTTTACCTCAATTGGTTCTCCAATTTGTTCTAAACCTGTCAGTCTATCAGCAAATTCTTTAACTCTTTTTACTCCACCACCACTCCATAACATATTTCCAAAAATTCCTAAATATCTATTTTTTAAACCATAGTTTTCTAATTTTTGAAGTAAAGGTTCTATCTTTGGAAAAGCCATATTATAGTGAGTACATGTGCCTATCATAAGTCCTTTATACTTCCAAATTGCACTAAATAGATATGAAATATCAGCCTTTGAAGAATCATAAATTTGAACATTTTTAATTCCTCTTTCATCTAATTGTCTAGCTAAAATTTCAGCCATTTCAGTTGTATGTCCATACATACTTCCATAAATAATTACTACTCCTTCTTCTTCAGCTTCAATGTTAGCCCATTTTTGATATTTTTTAATAACTTTGTCTATATCTTTTCTCCAAATTAATCCATGTGAAGGACAAATACAAGAAATTTCAACAGAAGATAATTTTTTTAATACAGCATTTACAGGAGCACCAAATTTTCCAACTATATTAGAATAATATCTTCTCATTTCATCAGTGAAAAAATCAGTATTAACTTCATCATCAAAAACTCCACCATCTAAAGTACCAAAACTTCCAAAAGCATCATTTGAGAATAAAATTTTATCTGTCATATCATAAGTTGCCATTGATTCTGGCCAATGCACCATAGGCATTAAATAGAAAGTTAATTTATGTTTTCCTAAATCTAAAACATCTTTTTCTTTTACAACTACAATCCTTTCATCTGGTAGGTCAACACCTAATAATTTTAACATCATTATAGTTTTTGCATTTCCAACAACTTTTATTTCTGGATAAATTTTTAACATATTTTTTATTGAACCAGAGTGATCAGGCTCAACATGGTTTACTATGATGTAATCAACAGGGGCAGTGCCTATCATTGCTTCTATTTTACCTAAAAAATTTCCATTTTCTCCTTCTTCAACACCATCAATTATACATATTTTTTCATCCAATATTAAATATGAATTATATGTTACACCATTATCTAAAGGAATATAATTTTCAAATCTTTCAGTTTTCCTATCATTAACACCAATCCAAATAATGTCATTATTTATTTTTGTACAACAATACATAGTTCTTCTTCTCCTCCTCAAAAACTATAAACAAATTTGTTAAATATTACTTAACTAATCATAATAGATTTATAAAAATTTTTCAATAGTTTTCTTAAAAAATTTAAAAAAAGCTGTACAAAATTTTGTAACAGCTTTTGTGTACTTATATTAATTTTTATTTAATTAGATAGTAACTAATTTTTTACCTATTTCTTTTAATTGAGCTAATTCATCATCACTAGGGGCTTCATTAGCAAGAACAGGCATAGCAACTATGTTAGCTCCAAAACCTTCTAATTGAGCTTTCCAGTTGTCAGCATATTCTCCACCTCCCCAACCATAAGAACCAAAGATATATACCTTTTTACCTTTAAATTTATCTCCTGCTTCTTCCATGAAAGGTAATAAATCATTTTCATCTATTACTTCTGCACCTGTTGCAGATGAACCCATTACTATAACATCACTTGAAAGGATATCTTCTTTATTCATTTCATTTGCTTTATAAACAGTTACTTTTCCACCAGCTTCAACAATTCCTTCTTCAATAGCTTTTGCCATTTGTTCTGTATTTCCAGTTGCACTATAATACACTAAACTAATTTTGTTCATTTTTTAATTTCCTCCTAATATTTTACAATTTATTTTAATTTAAAACTTTACTTAATAAGTCATATTTGTATTATAACTATAAATTTGATTTTTTGCAAGTTTTATTTATAATAAATAGAAAAAAATATATAATTATATAGATTATAATTTTGAAAAGTATTTATATAATTAAAAAAATTTATTCTAAACTTGACAATATTAGTAAAAAATGATAGTATCATAACATTAAAACAATAGGAGGAAAAAATGGAAGAATTTCAAACTAAACAAAAATCAAATTTCTTTATGGGACTTATTTGTTTAATTGCAGGAGCATTAGCAACTTGTGTTTTATATTTTGGTATATCAAGATTAGGATATTTTAGTTTCTGGGTTTCAGCAATAGGAATTACAATTTCAGTAATGGGGTATAATCATTTTGTAAAAGGTTCTGAAAATTTTGGTTTTATATTAGGTGCAATATTAAATGCTGCAGGAATAATTTATGGAGAATTCTTAGATGGTTGTGCTGAAATAGCAAAAAGTTATGATATGTCAATGAGTGATTTAATGTTTAATACAGATTTATTAAAAGAAGCATTAACAACAGGAAGCTTTTGGACATATCCAGGAATTGGAATAGCTATTATGCTAATTATTGGTTTCATAAATAGAAAAGCAAATTTTTCTGATAAAGATGATGAATAAATAGAAAAAATAGGCTACTACAAATTAAGTGCAATAGTCTATTTTATTACTTATTAAATTTCTTTAGATTTATTAATTTTATAAAATATACTATATAACAATGGCACAACAAACAGGATTAACATTGTAGTAATAGTTAAACCAAAGACAATAGTTATTGCCATATCTGAAAATAGAGGATCAAACATCAATGGTATCATACCTAGCACTGTTGTTCCAGCTGCAAGAGAAACAGCTCTTATTCTACTTGCACTCGAATCTATAATAGCTTTAAATGGTTCTTTTTTTAGTGTATAAATCTCATATCTTATCTCATCTATTAAAACAATAGCACTTTTTATCATCATACCACTTAAACTTATTGTACCAATTATAGCCATAAATCCAAATGTTCTGCCTGTAATAAAGAGACCAGGAAGTATACCAATAAAAGATAAAGGTAAAATTCCAAAAATTATAATTGGATCTTTTAAATTTCCAAATAGAAGTACACAGGTCATAAACATAATTATTAATTGTAATGGAACATAAGAAATAATTTCTTCTGTATTTTTTTCTTGTTCATAATATTCTCCACTCCATTCTAATTTGTAACCTTTTGGAAGTTCTATTTTACTTTCTTTTATTGCTTTAGAAAATCTTTTTCTAACATCTTCAACTCTATATCCACTTCTGACATCTGCTTGTAAGGCAGACGCTCTACCAACTGAGCTAATCACCCTTTTGCCGTTCAGTAAAGCGCGCATTAAATCAAATTTACACCGATTCCGCAAGCCATGAATGGTCGGAAAATCATAATAAACTGAATTTAAAAACTTTTAATTTCACACGCACCGGTACACAACTCATCATCCCTTTTCAGACGGCCTTCAAATACGGTAGGCTTGCACTTTATCTTGCAACGGAGGACTTCCGCATGCCGCCTTTCGCCGGACTTACCGCAGCCCTCACCCGTTTTCAGACGGCCTTAGCGCAGCCGAAGCAGACGCAACAGGCCGTTTTGGCCGATATTCTGCACCGCAACCGCGATTGCGCCTTCGGCAGGGAACACTGTTTTGCCGAACTGAAGGACTACGGCGACTTCGCCCGCGCCCTGCCCGTCCGCCGCTATGAAGACTTCAGCCCGTCCATCGGACAAATTGCCGCAGGCCGTTCGGGCATATTAACGGCGGAAGCCATATCGAATTTCGAAGAAACCGGCGGTTCTTCCGGCGGGGCGAAGCTGATTCCCTACACCGACGGCCTATATGCCGCCTTCCGCCGCGCCGTACTGCCGTGGCTGGCCGACTTGCAACGGCAACGGCCGCAGGCATTGGCCGGACGGCTGTTTTTCGTCATCAGCCCGCTGACCCGCAGCCGCGAAAAAACCGAAGGCGGCATACCGATCGGCAGCGGCAATGATTTGGACTATTTCGGCCGCGAAACCGGCGCGGCACTGGCGGAAAAAACCCTCTTCCTGCCCGAATTGCTGGCCGCGCAAACTGCGGAAGAATGGCAGTTCCACTGCGCCCGTCTGTTGCTTTCAGCGGAAAACCTGAGCTTTATCTCCGTTTGGAGCCCGTCCATCCTGCTGCCGATTCTGCAAACCATGCAGGAGCTGCAAGACAGACTATTAGCCGAAATACACGAACCGCGCCGCCGCGCCGTACTGTCGCGCGCACTCTCTGCAACACAGCCCGATACCCGTCTGATTTGGCCGCAACTCGACACCGTCAGCTGCTGGGACAGCCATACCGCCGCCGCACCCGCCGCCTTGCTGCGGCAGAAGCTGCCGCATGTATGGATTCAAGGTAAAGGCCTGCTGTCTACCGAAGCTATTTCCAGCATCCCTTTTTCAGACGGCCTCCATCCGATATTGGCCGTAGACAGCCATTTTTACGAATTTGCCGACGAACGGGACATCTATCCCGCCTGGGCATTGCAAAACGGCCGCGACTACCGCCTAATCGTCACCACCCAAGGCGGGCTGTACCGCTATGACACGGGCGACCGCGTCTGCATCCGCAGCATGGAAAACGGCATTCCCCGTTTGGAATTCGTCGGACGCGACAGCCTGACAAGCGACTTATGCGGTGAAAAGCTGACCGAAGCCTTCGTCCGCCGCGCCATGCTACGCACCGCCCCAGGCCTGCCCGACCATGCCTTGCTGCAAGGCGTGAACGCCGCCCCGCCCTACTACCGCCTGATTCTTTCAGACGGCCACTCCGCTTCCGATACCGGGCTTGCCGCCGCACTCGACAACGCATTGGGCGAAAACCCGCAATACGCCTACGCCCGACGCATCGGCCAACTCGCGCCGCCGCAATGCGCCCGCACCGCCGACCTGCAGCAATACGCTGCCGCCCTGTTCCGTGCCGACCAACGCCTCGCCATGCGGAAAACGCCGCTTCTGCTGCCGCCTGCCGATACTTGAATCAGAAGAGGCCGTCTGAAAATACGTTCTGCCAAAACGAGATTTTCAGACGGCCCCTTTTCCGAAAACGCCGCTTATCCCTTTTTCAGACGGCCTGAAAATAGGATAATGACGGCTTGAAGCTATCGGAAAATCATTAATAAGGAAAACCGCATGACCACGCCTCCGGCCGCCGACGGCCTGCACAATTACTGGTACATCGCCGCCACAGAACGCGCGGTACGGAAAAAGCCGCAGGCAGTCAGGCTGTTCGGCCGCCACTATGCCGTTTTCCATCAGGGCGGAGGACGTTATGCCGCCCTGCTCGACTGCTGCCCGCACCGAAACGTGCCGCTTTCCATCGGCAAGGTAAATGAAAAAGGCTGTTTGCAATGCGCCTATCACGGCTGGTCGTTTGACGGCGGCGGCAAGCTGGATTCGATTCCCGCGCTGTGCTGCGGCGAAACGCCCGACGTGCGTGTGCCCGCGGTGCACTGTATGGCGCAGGACGGCTATGTTTGGCTGTGCATAGGCGAGCCGACGATGCCCGCCCCGCTGCGGTTTTCCTGCCTCGGAGAGACGGGTTACACCACCTTCCGTATGAAAACCCGTTTTGCCACGCCCGTGGATTGGTGTTTGGAAAACTTTTTAGACTGCCCGCACGCGGTTTATGTACACGATTCGTGGTTCCGCGCCCCCACCGGCAAACCCGTCCGCGCCCTGTTGCGGCGCAATGCCGACGGCGCGCAAATCGAATATGCGGACGAGCCGCGCGAAAAAAGCCTGGTGTGGCGGCTGCTGCAAAACAGCGAAACGCGGATGAGCCACACCGACCGCTTCATCGCCCCGTCCACATCGCAGGTGGACTACCGTTTTTCAGACGGCAAACACTACATCGTTACCTCGTCCTGCACGCCGCTTGATGAAAACACCACCGAAGTCCACACCGTCATCAGCTACAAATTCGGCCGTCTGAACGGCCTGATACGCCTGCTGTTCGAACCTCTGTCGCACCTGATTATCAGGCAGGACGTCAATATGATGCAGAAACAGCGCGACAATATCGACCGCTTCGGCGGACGGGCGCGCTTCTGCAACAGCGCGGCAGACCTGCTGATGCCCGAAATCACCGGCTGGCGCAAAACGCTGGCCGAAGGCGGGGAACCGCAACCCGAAGGCATGGTGCGCGAACAGGAACTGCATCTGTGAAACACGCCTTTCAGACGGCCTCCCTCTCCGCCCTGGCCGCCGCCCTCGGTTTTTACCTGTGGCAGAACGGTTTTGCCGCAAACGGCGGCAGCATCGCCCTGCCGAAAGCCTTGTGGCTGGGCATGACCGTCTTATACTGGCTGATCCTGCCGCCGCTGGTTTTCAGCTCGTCCGCCGTATCAGGCCGTCTGAAAACCGCCTACCTGCTCTTTTGGCTGCCCATGCTGGCGCGCGGACTGATTGAAATCCTGCTCATGTACGGCACCAACACTTGGAAATACGGTTACGGCATCATCCACGACCTGTTCAGCCTCGCCCTGCTGCTGCCGCTCGGCCTGTGGTGCCGCCGCGAACAACCCCGTCTGCTCGCCGCCAACCTCGGCATCATGGCCGCCATGTTTGCCGCCGAAGCCTGGTTTGCCAACTACATTTCCGCCTTCAACCAAAACCATCCCCACGCCAGACTATGGTTTATCGGCTGGGAAGCCCCCCACTTCGCCAACCAGGCCGCCACCGCATTACTGGTCTCCCTCCTTGCCATCTGGCTCATCTGCCTGACCCGGAAACTGCCATGAACAAACTGACCACCCGAACCGCCTCCCCGTCCGAACTGACCGAAGCAGCCGTCGGCAGCCTCTACGGCCTCTATGCCTGCTACTATGACGGCACCTCGCCCGAACTCTTCCGCCGCGACCTGCTGGAAAAAGACCACATCCTGCTGCTGGAAGACGAAAACGGCGAAACCCGCGGTTTCACCACTCTCAAAGTCATCCCCTTCACCCACCTCGGCCGCAGCGGCCGCGCCCTCTTTTCCGGCGACACCATCATCGACCACCGTTTTTGGGGCGAACAAACCCTGCCGCTGGCCTGGTGCTGCCTGGCAGGACGCATCAAAGCCCGACAACCCGACCTCCCCCTGTACTGGCTGCTCATTGTCAAAGGCGACCGCACCTACCGCTACCTCAACGTCTTCAGCAAAACCTACTACCCCAACCGCCGCTATCCCACCCCGCCCGAAACGCAAAGCCTGATCGACCACCTCGCCGCCGCCCGTTTCGGCCGGCACTACCTGCCGGAAAGCGGCCTCATCCGCTATCCCGAATCGCAAGGCCACCTGAAAAACGAATGGCTGAACGAGAAAACCGCCGACAACCCCGAATCGCGCTTCTTCCGCAGCCGCAACCCCGGCCACACGCAAGGCGACGAACTGGTCTGCCTGACCCTGCTCGAACCGGACAACCTCCGCTCCTTCGCCCTGCGCGGCTTCACGCAAGGACTGGCTTTGGGCGCGCTGTAAACACATTTGGCCCAAAGGCCGTCTGAAAAAAGAAGCGGCGGAACAGGTACGCTGAAAACCTTCCGTATAGCGGATTGACACCCGTCCAAACCCACCGCAAACCCTGCACCGCGCACCCTCCCGCACTGTTTCGGACACCTGCAAAAATCACCCTCCCGCATCGAAAAGCGGCAATGCGGCGGAAAAATTAATCCGCATCAGGCAATGATGTTTAAATTTTCTCAATAACATCAATTATTCATCGCAAAATTCGATTGTTTCGAGAGCCAATCCCAATTAAAATCCCACACATGAAATCCATAAATACAAACCTGCGGCGGCTGAACCCCACCATTGCCGACCAACCAAACAACCCCATGCGCAATGCCGAGCATGTGGCCGAAATGCTCAAACTGATGGCGCACCCCCACAGGCTGATGATTCTCTGCCTGCTGGTCGAAAGCGAACACAACGTAGGCGAACTGGTGGAAGCACTCGACATCAACCAAACCGCGCTGTCCAACCATTTATCGAAACTGCGCAGTGCCGGCCTCATCGACTACACCCGTTACCACCGCGTATTGCAATACCGCCTGAAATCGGAAGAAGCCCGCACCATACTCGAAGTATTGAGCGGCTTCTGCCTCGACCGCTGATTCCCCATTCCGGCCGTCGGAGGATTTTCCAGACGGCCTTCCCCATTTCATCCCATTCGGAACACAACATGAAAATCGCGACTTGGAACGTCAATTCCCTCAACGTGCGCCTGCCGCAAGTGCAAAACTGGCTGGCCGACCATCAGCCCGATGTCCTCGTTTTGCAAGAACTCAAGCTCGACCAAGACAAATTCCCCGCCGCCGCCCTGCAAATGATGGGCTGGCACAGCGTTTGGAGCGGCCAAAAAACCTACAACGGCGTCGCCATCATCAGCCGCAGCGAACCGCAGGACGTACACACCGGCCTGCCTGCCCTGCCCGACGACCCGCAACGCCGCATCATCGCCGCCACCGTCAACGGCGTGCGCATCGTCAATGTCTATTGCGTCAACGGCGAGTCCCTCGACAGCCCGAAATTCCACTATAAAGAACAATGGTTTGCCGCCCTGACCGAATTTCTCCGCAACGAATTGTCCCGACATGAAAAACTGGTCCTGCTGGGCGATTTCAACATCGCGCCTGCCGATGCCGACTGCTACGCGCCCGAAAAATGGCATGAAAAAATCCTCTGCTCGTCCATCGAGAGACAGTGGTTCCAAAATTTGTTGGATTTGGGCTTGACCGACAGCCTGCGCCAAATCCATCCCGAAGGCGCGTTTTACACTTGGTTTGACTATCGCGGCGCAATGTTCCAACGCAAACTCGGACTGCGCATCGACCACCAGCTCATCAGCCCCGCCCTGTCTGCCGTATTGAAAGACGTTTATGTCGATTTGGACGCGCGCGCGCAAGAACGCCCCTCCTGTTTGATGGATTTCAGGTACATGCCTTCTGGCAGTTGCTGGACCAATTCATTGAACAAATGAACAGGAAGATTGCGATCCGCCTGCAAGGTCTCGACTGCCCGCTGCCTTGCCTTCAGCGCATCAATTTCATTTTGCAGATTGGCGATTTCCTTGATCTCGGCATCCAGCTTCTGGTTTTCACTGATCAGAAACTGATTTCGGCCCTCCTGCATTTCAATCTGGCCTTGGTACCACATATAAATGACACCACCGATCGCTGCGCCAACGGCTGCTGAAACAAGCAGAGCCACATTGAAAGCCTGGCGCGCCTTCTTGCGTGCAATTTCGCGGTGCGGAAGCAGGTTAATCAAAATCATGACGCAAGCCCCCTCAGCGCAAGCCCGCATGCCGTCAGATACGACGCAGCTTCTCTTGCCATTTTTCCTTTGTTGACGCTCCGGCTAATGTTCATCCCATCAAATGGATTAACCACCTGACATTGAACAGAGGCATGTTGCGCAACAGTTTCAGCCAAACCGGGCAACGATGCCGTTCCTCCCGCGAGAAAAATCGCATCCACACGGTTATGCGGCGTGCTGGTGAAAAAGAATTTCAGCGCTCGTTCAACTTCGATTGCCAGCGTTTCGACAAAAGGCTGCAACACGGCGCTTG
>ERZ773056.668-NODE-668-length-18045-cov-12.852863_pt1 | contig 18045 bp, 14 predicted proteins | sample MGYA00580857_ERZ773056 | MGnify/ENA primary metagenome ERZ773056 (study PRJEB29015, sample SAMEA2737996) | human oral metagenome | biome: human oral; feature: human-associated habitat; material: dental | place: China | collected 2114 ... | reverse complement strand
CTGCATTACCTTTACACGAATGTGCCTACGAGTGAGCATAAAGAACTTTTAGTTAGTTGCAAAAAATTATCGGCAAAAGTACATATTTATTTTTATATAGCCTCTATATTTTTGAAAAATTATTTTTTGGCTCTCACAAGCACATAACGACACTTGGGCAACATGCGAGCATGTGTCCATTTTAGGAAGAGAAAAAAGGGACAAAGTTGCCCTTGTCCCTTGATTTGTTAGCCTATAGCCTTGATAATGGTGATAAAGTCGTCAGCCACTAAAGCGGCTCCTCCTATAAGCCCCCCATCTACATCGGGGTTGGCAAAGAGGGCGGCAGCGTTCTTAGCGTTGCAGCTACCTCCATAGAGGATAGAGAGGTCATCAGCTACGGTTTTTCCGTATTTGTCGGCCACTGTCTTACGGATAAAGGCATGTATCTCCTGTGCTTGCTCAGGAGTAGCAGTCTCGCCTGTACCTATAGCCCATACAGGTTCGTAAGCCAGAACGATGTGTTTCCAAGCCTCTTGAGGCAAGTGGAATAGGGCGTTTTGTATTTGAGATTTTACCACCTCAAAGTGCTTAGCAGCCTTGCGCTCAGCGAGTTTCTCTCCTATACAGAAGATAATACGAAAGCCATGGGCGAGGGCAGTATCCACTTTTTTGGCAAGACTCTCATCGGTTTCGTTGAAGTACTCACGGCGTTCGGAGTGTCCTAAGATAGTGGTTTTCACTCCGATAGCCTCAAGCATAGAGGCGGACACCTCACCAGTGAAGGCGCCTTTTTCAGCAAAGTGCATGTTCTGAGCCGCTACGATGATAGGGCTACCTTTGGTTTTCTCTACTGCCAAGGCAAGATTTACAAAAGAAGGAGCAATCACTACCTCCGCCTGTGTTTGTGGAAGTTTTTCGAGCAGGGCGGCAATAAGTTGAGCGGACTGGGTCGCATCATTATTCATTTTCCAGTTACCTGCAATTACTTTTTTTCTCATAAGTATATGATTTGAGTTATTAGTTGTCAGTGGTTAGTGGTTAGATTCGGCAAGCAAAAATACGAAATTTAATCTGAAAACAAAAGGTTTTTTGCTTTATTTTGTCAGTTACTTTACTTCGTGCATGAGCTTTTTGAGCACAGGGTTGTATAGCATCACCAAGATACCCGCACCAGCGGCAATACCCGCAAAGATAAGGAAGAAAGTACTTAGCCCATATTCCTTAGTGATGGACACTACCTGTCCGCCTAAGGTAGCGGCTACTTTCTGGGCGATGGCAATTCCTAAGTACCAAGTACCAAACATGAAAGCCAGCATTCGGTGAGGGACGAGCTTGGAGACATAGGAAAGCCCCACAGGAGAGATAAAGAGTTCGCCTATGGTATGGAAAAAATAGATGAGTATGATATAGGCCATCGAAATCTTCATGTCCTGGCTTAATCCCTTGGCGCCAAACCATACCACTAGATAGCCGAGGGCGACGAAGAACAACCCAAAGCCATACTTGAAGGCTACCGAAGGGTTGTATTTGGACGACCATATCTTGGATACGGAAGAGGCTAAAGTGATGACAAAAAAAGCATTGAGTACCGAGAACCAAGATACTGCAATCTCGGAAGTCTTCTTAAGGAACTCACTCCTAATGGCATAGATGGCTACCCCCCAGATGAGCAGGAAGCAGACAAAAAGCACTATATTGGTCAGCGGAATAAGTTTCCAAGTGATCATCGCCAAGCGAATCAATACAAATGAGATAATCAGCAAGGGAATGAGCATCAGCAAGGCATTGATGATATTGAACACCAACAGTCCCTCACCACTAAGGCTTCTATCCACATAATCACGTGCTACGATGATCAGTGATGAAGGGGCTTGCTCGAAGGTAATAAAGAAGAAAATAATAAAGAAAGCCAAACTCATCACAGCAAACATACGGTTGCGGACGATCCTATCATAACGCAGAATACGCGATACTAATAAATAGACAAATAACAATAGGGCTACAAGCGCCACAAGGTTTTGCCCACGCATAAGGGAGGTATCCACCCAAGCAAATAGGTCATAGATGTGGTTCTTGGACAAAGGATCATTGAAGGCATAGAGCAGTCCCAGTGTGGATACCACGACAATAAGTACATTATCCACCAAGGTGAAAGGGTTGCGCTTGTCCGTATCGGTTGATTGCTCGTGGTGCACCTCCTTCTTGAGCATACCCAAATCCCCCATAAGCGGTTTGGCAAAGACAAACTGTAGGGTACCTAAGCCCATAAAGATACCCGCTAGCCCAAAGCCCCAGCTCCAGCCCTTGGTAGCAGCCAAGTAACCACAGAGCATCATACCTAAGAACGCTCCAGCATTGACCCCCATATAGAAGATCGTATAGGCGCTATCCTTCTTGTCGGGGTGATCTTTGAACATCTCCCCAAGGATAGAAGGCACATTGGGCTTGAACAATCCGACCCCAACCACTAAGCAGGTAAGCCCCACAAAGAACATAGTGGTGGAGTGCAAGAATAAGCACAGCTGTCCTATAGTCATGATGATAGAGCCTATGATGACCGCACGTCGTGTACCTAAGTATTTGTCGGCTATGATTCCTCCCAAGACAGGGGTGAGGTACAAGAGCATCGCATAAGTACCATAGAGGGCGGTGGCTTGCTCGGAAGTCCAGCCCCAGCCCCCCTTAGGGTCGCCTAAGAGAATTTCAGCGGTGAGGAATTGTACCAAGAGTACCCGCATCCCATAGAAGGAAAAACGCTCCCACATCTCGGTAAAGAAGAGAAAGAAAAGCCCCGAAGGCTGTCCCAATACTTTGGTGTCAAAATAATGTGTCTTTTTGTCGTTCATAAGGTTGATGAGTTAATTCGGCTCAAAGATAGTTTTTTTTTTCTGAATAGACCTAATTTCTTTACAAAACTTTTTATATTGGCTTTAAAATCGTATTTTTGCGCCTATATTTAACACATTGTGATGAAAAACTATTTCATACTTCTGGGGCTACTGCTAAGCCTTGCCACACAAGGACAAGAGCGCTTGGATAGGCAGCAAACACAGGATACCCTATCTCTACTTTTCGTAGGGGACATCATGGGACATACACCCCAAATTCATTCGGCTTACGATAAGCAAACAGGCCGCTATAACTATAAGCCTGTCTTTGCCAAAGTAGCTCCCATTTTTAAACAACACGACTATGTGGTGGCTAACTTAGAGGTTACCCTTGGGGGAAAGCCCTTTACAGGCTATCCAACGTTCTCTTCACCTAAGGAGCTGGTAGCAGACTGCCTGCATAGTGGTATCAATGTCATGGTAACGGCCAACAATCATTCCTGCGACCGAGGGAAAATAGGGATTACCAATACTCTCTACCAATTGGATTCCTTAGGAATCAAGCATACAGGTACTTTCCATGACCTGATAGATAGGGCAATGCGCAATCTGCTTATCTTGGAAAAGAACGGGCTACGTGTGGGGGTACTCAACTATACCTATGGCACCAATGGGCTACCAGTGCCCAACCCAACCCAAGTGAATCGCTTAGATACCCTACAGATCCAAAAAGATATCCTTAGCGCCCGAAGCCGCAAACTTGACAAACTTATAGCGGTGGTACACTGGGGGATAGAGTATGCCACAACCCCCAATGAGGCGCAGAAGAAAATGGCAGACTTCCTCTTTCGCCATGGGGTGGATTACATCATTGGCGGACACCCACATGTGTTGCAACCCATGGAGCTTAGAGGCAATCGACCCGCCCAACAGCAGTTTGTGCTCTACTCCTTGGGCAACTTTATCTCCAACCAACGCAAGCGCCATACCGATGGTGGACTGATGCTCAACCTTACCCTTGTCAAAGGAACAGATAAGCAAACCCGCTTGCTCACCCCTGCCTATTACCTCACTTGGGTACATTTGTATGATAAAGATGGGAAAAAACACTATGAGATTCTCCCTTGTGCCGAAACAGAACAACAAGGCTATCCTGAAATGACCCCAGCGGCAGTCAAACAGATGAAAATATTTGTGGAAGATACACAAAAACTCTTTAAAAAACACAACAAAGGAACTATTATAGAGAAAAAATGACACAAATCAACTGTAAAGGGGAGCTTATCTGCTTTGATACCCCCAAAGTCATGGGCATACTCAATATCACCCCTGATTCTTTCTATGCGCAGAGCCGTACCACACCTGCCGAAGTGCTCCGCAAGGCAGAACAGATGCTTGAGGAGGGAGCCACGTTTGTAGATATAGGAGGCTATAGTTCCCGCCCCAATGCCCAAGAGGTATCCCCGCAGGAGGAACTACAGCGCGTAGTGCCGGTAGTGGAAGCCTTGGTAAAGCACTTTCCTGATATCCGCATCTCGGTAGACACCTTCCGTGCAGAAGTTGCCCGAGAGAGCCTTGAGGCAGGAGCCTGTATCATCAATGATATTTCCGCAGGGCAGATAGACCCCGCCATTTGGGAAGTGGTTGCCCACTACCAAGTCCCTTATATAGCGATGCACATGCGTGGCACCCCACAGACCAGGCAGACCTACACCGAGTATGATAAGCTCACCAAGGATATACTGTACTATTTTTCCCAGATAAAGGACAAGGCAAGACAATTGAGAATCAATGACCTTATCGTAGACCCAGGTTTTGGTTTCTCCAAGACCCTCGCCCAGAACTATGAGCTGATGCAGCAGCTTGCCCTTTTCAAGGCCTTGGAGTGTCCTATCTTGGTAGGGATCTCCCGTAAATCCATGATATATAAGCTCTTGGACACCACTCCAGAGGCAGCTCTCAATGGAACGACGGTGCTTAATACCTTTGCGCTGCTCCATGGGGCAGATATCCTCCGTGTCCATGATGTAAAAGAAGCGGTAGAGTGTGTAAAGATAGTGGGGGAATTGTGTAGGAAATAAAAAAATAGGCGGCACCGCAGGTGTCGCCTATATTGTTGTTCAGACATTTTACCATGAATCTCCCTTAGTATTCTTGTAACTCTTAAGTTGAGTTACAAGAGATAAATCGGGAATAACTAACATAATTTAATAAAGATGAGATGATGACACTTTATTTGTCAATAGCACCAAGTACTCTTTGCATAAAGGTGTTCAGCGCTTCTTTCTGTGGGGTACCTGCTTTGATGAGCTTTTGTACCTCCAAGGCGCCATACATATTGGAGAGGAGTTCTCCTATAATATCCAATTCTTCGTCCTTGAGGGAGGAAAGCTCGGTTAGGTTTTCCAGTACCTCTATCGTCTCTATCACATAATCCTCGTCATTGGCTTCAATGAATTGGGTAATGTGCTTAATTATTGGTAATTTCATCGATCAATTCATTTAGTACCTCCTGCTTATTGGTCTGTACGTCCTTTAGGAGTTCTCCGTTTACAAAAGCAGCGAAGGTAGGTAAGTTAGTTACATTGGCGAGCTTACGAGATTCAGGGAATTGCTCTGCATCGGCGATGACAAAGGTAAGATCCGCTCTCTCTTCAGCAAGTTTTTTGAATTTAGGTTTCATGATACGGCAATTTCCGCACCAAGAAGCAGAGAACTGTACAACCACTTTAGGGTTGGCTTGTATGAGTTCTGCTAAGTTATCACTGGTAAGTTCTACTAACATGAGTCAAGATTAATAATTAAAGTTTGCGTTTTATGAAGACAGTAAGACAATACGATTAATTAGTGCTTAGCTAAGTAATCAGCAGTACTTTTTCTATCGGCATGCATAGCCTCTTTACCTTCTTCCCAGTTGGCAGGGCATACTTCTCCGTATTTTTGTACGTGTGTATAGGCATCAATTAGGCGAAGGTATTCTTTTACGTTGCGTCCAAGAGGCATATCATTCACACTTTCGTGGAATACTTTTCCGTTTTCATCGATAAGGAAAGTAGCACGGAAAGCAACATTGGAACCCTCGATAAGGTAGTTTTCCAACTCTTCGTTATATATATGATCTGCTTCCAAGATGCCTAAGGCATTGGAAAGATTACGGGTTGTGTCGGCCAAGATAGGGTAGCTCACCCCTTCTATACCTCCTTGATCTTTAGGTGTATTAAGCCAAGCGAAGTGTACTTCGCAGGTATCTACTGAAGCACCTATAATAATAGTATTGCGTTTTTCGAACTCTCCTTTAAGTTCTTCGAAAGCGTGTAGTTCGGTAGGACATACGAAAGTAAAGTCCTTTGGATACCAGAAAAGAACTACTTTTTTATTTTTCTTGGTAGCCTCTTCAAAGATGTTGATACGAAGGTTATCACCCATTTTTGAAATAGCGTCGACGGTGATGTTTGGGAATTTTTTTCCTACTAAAGACATGATTATGATTATTTAAATGTTATAGAATATCTTTGTTTTACGGTGCAAAAGTATAAATAAAATCTATCAGAAGAGGCGGAGTTCTATTGTTTTTTTCTATAGTGTTATAGTGGGAAGTGGTTAGTGGTTAGTGGTCAGCGGTCAGTGTTTAGTAGTTAGGCATAAGAGGTAAGATACAACAAACTCACCTATCTTATGAAAGACCATACTTATTTTTGCCTTGTAGGTTTGTCTATTTCTTTAAACACACTTAACCACTTGTTTTGCTCAATGAGAATTACAGGTGTTATGGCTATATTATCTGTTCCTATAGCATTAATGTTTTTCACAACCAAAGGAACTCCTTCAAGATATTTGCTGATTATATTTGTATCACAAATCACCATATATGTATTTCTTATCAAAAGGCTTTAATTTTCCTTCTTCTATTAATTTTTTGGTGATATTTTGCAACTCTTCCCAAGAAACTTCTTCAGTTTCTTCCTTTTTAGAGGAGGCAATAGTTTTCTTTGTAGTAGCTGTTTTCTCCTTAGCAGCTACTTCATTAAGCCCTGTGGTAGTGCTATCTGTGGCTCTTTTTGGTTTGGTTAATACAGCTGTAGACATAAGGTATTCTTTTAAAGTGCAAATATACAAAAAATATACCAAATACCCCTCACTTTTCACTATTCGCTTTTCACTAAAAAAACGTATCTTTGCGCTTTCTTTTTAAAACAATCAAAATTATGACAAGGAAAATTGGATTTGCCTTAGTGGCATTTTTGGCCTTTGCTACGGCTCAGGCACAGGACAAATTTAAGTGTATGGTACAGATGGCCAACTATACTGGCGAGGGTGCCTATATGGTAGTATCGCTCATAGACCCAGAGGACAAATACGTCAAGACGCTCTATGTCTTTGGTGATAATGGCAAGTACTACGACTCGCTTAAGAAGTGGTTCGGCTTCTATAGTGAGAAAAAGGAAAAGATAGACGCCATCACAGGCGCTTCAATCACTCAGGGCGATCGTAAGAATATCGTCTTGGACTTGGACAAAAACCTCTTGGACAAGGGGTATAAGATTCGCTTTGAGTCGGCTGTGGAAGACCAATACTACTACACTACCGATGCTCAAGTGCCTTTCTCAACCGAATCCCTCAAGGGGAAAACCGAAGGTACTGGTTATGTGCGCTACGTGCGCCTGAGCGAACCTAAATAATATGTTTTTTCCACTCGCAACTAACTGATAATGATTAAAGTAATATTTTGTTAACAGTTAAAAGCATTTTTTTTGAAAAAAATCGTCGGAAAAACTTGTTTAAATAATAAAAATTCTTAACTTTGCAACTTGAAAACGTCCCGTATGGATTTAGCTTTTAATAAGAACGAAGATCATAACAAGCTCGCACGAGACGAGGTGCGCCAGCGCTGGGAACAGATTAAGCGAGGAGGGGGAGACAAAGCCCTTGAGAAGCTGCACCAACAGGGAAAGCTCTCGGCTCGCGAACGTATAGATTACTTATTGGATAAGGACAAACCTCGATTGGAGATTGGGGCTTTTGCTGCCGATGGTATGTATCAGGAGTATGGGGGGTGTCCCTCGGCAGGGGTCGTAGTGGAAATAGGCTATGTACGTGGCCGCCAGGTAATAGTAGTGGCCAATGATGCTACAGTGAAGGCAGGGGCTTGGTTTCCCATGACTTGTAAGAAGAACCTCCGCGCTCAGGAAATCGCTATGGAAAACCGCTTACCGATCATCTACCTTGTGGATAGTGCGGGCGTATTCCTGCCTTTGCAGGACGAGGTATTCCCTGACAAGGAGCACTTCGGGCGTATCTTCCGCAACAATGCCCAGATGAGTAGCCAAGGCATCGTTCAGATAGCCGCCGTGATGGGTAGCTGTGTAGCAGGAGGTGCTTATCTGCCGATTATGAGCGATGAGGCGCTTATCGTTAATAAAACGGGAAGTATCTTCTTAGCAGGGAGTTACTTAGTGAAAGCAGCCATAGGGGAGGACATAGACAATGAGACTTTAGGCGGTGCTACTACCCATTGCCAGATTAGTGGGGTAACAGATTACCAATGTGAGAATGACCAAGATGCCTTGGATGTGATTAAAAACCTTGTGGATAAGCTGGCCGAGGCACCCAAAGCGGGCTTTAGTAGGATAGCGAGCGCGGCTCCTAAGCTGGATCCTAATGATATATATGGTATACTGCCCATTAGCCGTACCCAACCGTATGATATGAAGGAGCTAATCCTTCGCCTAGTGGATAACTCCGAGTGGGAGGAATACAAGGAAGGTTATGGACAGACGATCCTCACAGGCTATGCACGTATAGATGGCTGGGCAGTAGGAATTGTGGCCAATCAGCGCAAGGTAGTCAAGACCCGAAAAGGGGAGATGCAGATAGGCGGGGTGATCTATTCCGATAGCGCAGATAAAGCGACCCGCTTTATAGCCAACTGTAACCAAAAGCGTATTCCGCTAGTCTTCTTGCAGGACGTTACAGGCTTTATGGTTGGTAGCAAGTCCGAACATGGAGGGATTATCAAGGACGGAGCCAAACTGGTCAATGCGGTAGCCAACTCGGTAGTGCCCAAGTTTACCATTATAGTAGGTAATTCCTATGGAGCAGGTAACTATGCCATGTGTGGCAAGGCTTACGACCCGCGCCTGATTGTAGCTTACCCTTCGGCCAACCTGGCCGTGATGGGGGGCGCCCAAGCAGCCAAGGTGCTCTTACAGATAGAAACGGCTACCCTTAAGCGTAAGGGCGAGACACTATCCGAGGAAAGAGAGCGCGAACTATTAGAAAATATTCAAGAGAAATATAACCAACAAACAACCCCTTATTATGCCGCAGCACGCCTATGGACAGATGCGATCATAGACCCGCTCGATACCCGCCTATGGATCTCACAAGGGATAGAAGCGGCCAATGGGGCGCCTATAGAGAAGCCTTTTAACTTAGGAGTCATTCAGGTATAGGGGGACAAGACTGTTGGTAAATAATTGAAAAACACTATTCTAAATATTTACTAATAGAAATGAGTACGTATATCAGAAAAAACGCTTTGGAGTTTCACGTAGATTTGAGAAATGTCCAAAACGAACGAGCCTTCCTCAGTACGATGAAGGAGACTTTCTCCTTGCCTGATTACTTTGGATACACCCTTGATGGCTTAGATGACTGTATGCAATCCTTGGATTGGATAGAGCACCAGCATGTATTGGCTAAGTTCTACCACTTGGACGACCTTCGCCAGCATAACGAAGCGCTCTATGGGGAGATACGCAAGAGCTTAGATCTCTATAGGGCTTATTGGGCAGGTAACCCAGACCCAAATAAGAAAGTACAGTTTGAATACTAATTTTCAAGGTAAAAAGTAAAAAGTAAAAAAATAAATCTTTTTTACTTTTTACTTTTAAATTTTTATTGTATCTTTGCCCTCAGTTTGGTTAAGTGTTTTTATAGAAGTTATTTTGACTTTCGTAGAGCATATAAGTACTTGTCTTTCACCCTCTTAGGGTAAGGGCAAAGGTAGAGAAGGTAACATAACCACAAGGGGTTATGTCGCCTCCTCTTTTCGTGTATTTGTCCAAATAGGAACAAATTTTGTTATTAAAAAATGCTATGGCAAGAGTAAAAGAGAAAAATGCAACTGTGAGATTTGACAAAATCTCTATTGGATTGGCTTCTCCTGAGAGTATCTTAGCAGTCTCTCGTGGTGAGGTAGCTAAGCCTGAGACCATCAACTATCGCACCCATAAGCCTGAGCGCGATGGACTATTCTGTGAGCGTATCTTTGGCCCTGTGAAGGACTATGAGTGTGCTTGTGGAAAGTATAAGCGCATCCGCTATAAGGGGATCGTGTGCGACCGTTGTGGGGTGGAAGTAACCGAAAAGAAAGTACGTCGCGAGCGTGTAGGGCACATCAACCTGGTGGTGCCTATAGCCCATATTTGGTATTTTCGTTCCTTGCCTAATAAGATAGGTTATTTGCTTGGACTTCCTTCCAAGAAGTTGGACATGATTATCTATTACGAACGCTATATCGTTATTCAGCCAGGGATTGCCAAGTCTCTCTCTGGAGAGCCATTGGAGAAAATGGAACTATTGACCGAGGAGGAATACCTCGATATCATGGAAACTCTACCAGTGGAAAACCAATACTTGGAGGATACCGATCCCAACAAGTTTGTCGCCAAGATGGGGGCTGAGGCACTTTATGACCTCTTGCATGAGATAGACCTCGATGCACTTTCTTACGACTTGCGCCATAGAGCTAATACTGAAACCTCTAAGCAGCGCAAGACCGAGGCGCTCAAGCGCTTACAAGTAGTGGAGGCCTTCCGTGATTCTCAGAAGAACAGGGAGAACCTCCCCGAATGGATGATCATGAAGGTCATTCCTGTGATCCCTCCCGAATTGCGTCCGCTTGTGCCTTTGGACGGAGGGCGTTTTGCTACCTCCGACCTCAATGACCTCTATCGCCGTGTGATCATTCGCAACAATCGTCTCAAGCGCTTGATAGAAATCAAAGCGCCTGATGTGATTTTGCGCAACGAAAAACGTATGTTGCAGGAATCCGTAGATTCCCTCTTTGATAATACCCGCAAATCCTCTGCTGTAAAGACCGACGCCAATCGTCCGCTCAAGTCCCTTTCTGACTCTCTCAAAGGTAAACAAGGACGCTTCCGTCAGAACCTCCTTGGTAAGCGTGTGGATTACTCCGCTCGTTCGGTGATTGTCGTAGGGCCAGAGCTTAAACTCTTCGAATGTGGTTTGCCTAAGAATATGGCCGCAGAGCTTTACAAGCCTTTTGTCATTCGCAAGCTCATAGAGCGCGGGATTGTCAAGACAGTCAAATCGGCCAAGCGTATCATAGATAAGAAAGAGCCTGTAGTATGGGATATCTTGGAGAACGTGATCAAGGGCCACCCTGTGCTACTGAACCGTGCCCCTACCTTGCACCGTTTGGGTATCCAGGCCTTCCAGCCTAAACTGATAGAAGGAAAGGCTATCCGCCTACACCCATTGGTATGTACTGCGTTTAACGCCGACTTTGATGGTGACCAGATGGCCGTACACTTGCCCCTTGGGCCAGAGGCAATCCTTGAGGCACAGATGCTCATGTTGGCTTCCAATAATATCTTGAACCCTGCCAATGGGGCACCTATTACCGTACCTTCGCAGGACATGGTCTTGGGGCTTTACTACATCACCAAGATGCGCAAGAGCACTCCAGAGGAACCTATTGCAGGCGAAGGCTCCGTGTTCTACTCCCCAGAGGAGGTGAATATTGCCTACAACGAACATAAGGTACACCTCAATGCCTCTATCAAGGTACGTACTCACGACCTCGATGAGCATGGCAACATAGTGACTAAACTGATAGATACCACCGTAGGGCGCGTCCTCTTCAATGAGGTAGTACCCCCTGAGGCTGGGTATATCAACACCATATTGACCAAGAAATCCCTTCGCGATATCATCGGACATGTATTGAAAAAAACAAGTATCCCACGTACCGCTGAGTTCTTGGACGACATCAAGGCCATGGGATATAAGTTTGCTTTCCAGGGAGGACTTTCCTTCTCCTTGGGCGATATTATCATTCCTAAGGAAAAACAAGAGATGATTGCCGATGCCAATGAGCAAGTACAAGGCATCATCGGTAACTATAATATGGGGCTTATCACCAACAACGAGCGTTATAACCAGGTGATTGATGTGTGGACTTCCACCAATGCCCGCCTAACGGACTTGGCTATGAAGCGCATCAGTGAGGACAGACAAGGGTTCAACTCCGTATATATGATGCTTGACTCAGGAGCGCGTGGTTCTAAGGAACAGATTCGCCAGCTTACAGGTATGCGAGGCCTTATGGCTAAGCCTAAGAAATCCACCGCAGGCGGGGGTGAAATTATAGAAAACCCGATTCTTTCCAACTTCAAGGAGGGACTTTCTATCTTGGAGTACTTCATCTCTACCCACGGTGCTCGTAAGGGATTGGCCGATACGGCGCTTAAGACAGCCGACGCAGGTTACCTTACCCGTCGTTTGGTGGATGTATCTCAGGATGTGATCATCAATACCGAAGACTGTGGTACCCTTCGTGGCATTGAGATACGTGCCCTTAAGAAGAATGAGGAAGTTATTGAAACCCTTGGTGAACGTGTATTGGGTCGTGTAGCGCTCAATGATGTGATCAATCCGCTCAATGAAGAGGTTATTGTATCCTCAGGAGAGGAAATCCGTGAGGATGCTGTAGAGAAAATCAATCAGTTACCTATAGAATCTATTGAGGTACGCTCTGCCCTTACCTGCGAGGCCAAGCATGGTATCTGTGCTAAGTGCTACGGACGCAACCTCTCCACAGGTAAGATGGTACAGATAGGCGAGGCCGTAGGAGTTGTAGCAGCCCAATCCATTGGAGAACCTGGTACACAGCTTACCTTGCGTACCTTCCACATGGGAGGTACTGCGGGGAACATCTCCGAAGAGAACAAGATCATCGCGCACTTTGACGGTATTCTCGAAATCGATGACCTCAAAACCGTTAAGGGTGAGGACTACGATGGCAATCCTGTAGAGGTGGTTATCTCTCGTACTTCCGAGGTGAAGATCCTAGAACCTCATACCCGTATGGTACTAAGTACCTCCAACATTCCTTACGGTTCGTTCATCTTCAAGAAAAATGGCGATAACGTAAAGAAAGGGGATGTAATCAACCAATGGGATCCATATAACGCGGTGATTATCTCCGAGTTCTCAGGACAGATTGTTTATGAAAATATAGAACAAGGGGTAACCTTCCAGGTAGAGATAGACGAGCAAACAGGCTTCCAAGAGAAAGTAATCTCCGAGTCTCGTAACAAGCGACTCATTCCTACTATGCATATTCAGGATAAGGAAGGCAACATCTTGCGTTCGTACACCCTACCACTAGGTGCCCACATCATGGTGGATGACAAGGAAAAGATCAAGGAAGGCCGAATTCTCGTGAAGATACCACGTAAGTCCGCTAAGTCTGGGGATATTACAGGGGGTCTACCACGTGTAACAGAGCTTTTTGAAGCACGTAATCCTTCTAACCCTGCCATAGTGGCTGAAATAGACGGGGTAGTGTCCTTCGGAAAAGTAAAACGTGGTAACCGTGAGATCTATATAGAATCCAAGACAGGAGAAAAGCGCACTTACCTTGTGAAACTCTCCTCTCAAGTACTTGTACAGGAGAACGACTACGTACGTGCAGGTATGCCACTCTCCGATGGTTCCGTAACACCAGAGGATATCCTACGTATCAAAGGCCCATCGGCCGTACAACAATATTTGGTAAATGAAGTACAAGAGGTATACCGCTTACAAGGGGTGAAGATCAATGACAAACACTTTGAGGTAGTGGTACGCCAGATGATGCGTAAGGTAGAAATCCAAGATCCAGGTGATACCCTCTTCCTTGAAGAACAAATGGTACATAAGGACGACTTTATTGAGGAAAACGATAAGCTCTTCGGAAAGAAAGTAGTAGAGGATGCTGGTGATTCTCAGAATCTTAAGGCAGGACAGATCGTAACTATGCGACAGCTACGCGACGAGAACTCCCTACTCAAGCGCCAAGACAAGCGCTTGGTTATAGCCCGAGACATCATTCCTGCTACAGCCGTACCTGTGTTACAAGGTATTACACGAGCCTCCTTGCAGACCAAGTCCTTTATCTCGGCTGCCTCCTTCCAAGAGACAACCAAGGTACTCAACGAAGCCGCCGTACAAGGTAAGGTAGATAACTTAGACGGCCTCAAGGAAAATGTGATCGTAGGACACCGTATCCCAGCAGGTACAGGTATGAAGCGCTACGAAAACATTATAGTAGGTTCACGTAAGGAATTAGCAAAACAGAATATCAACCTATAGCCTTATGGAAAAGGTAACCAAAAGGGAAATTAACATAGAGATAGATGATAAAGTAGCCACGGGGATCTACTCCAATATGGTGGTAGTGAACCACTCCGATACCGAGTTCGTGTTGGACTTTATCTCTATCATGCCAGGGATGCCCAAGGCGCGCGTACAGAGTAGGGTCATTATGACCCCCTCTCAAGCCAAGCAACTGATGCAGAATCTCAGCACCAATCTTTATCAGTACGAACACGATAAAGAACTCCCTACCGACGAAGAGCTCTTCGGCAAGCAAGCCCACTTCTCAGGATCAGGCGAAGCGTAGAATAATGACAAGTGACTAATGACTAATGGCAAGTACTATAATGGTATTTGTTATTAGTCATTAGTCATTAATCATTGGTCATTGTTAAAAACTTCTTCCACGCTCCTCTCTTTCTTAAACCATTTATTATCAATCACTTATAGAATAAAATATCCTTCAAAAACGTTAAATTTTCGTTTTTGCAAAAAAAACTTTGAAAAAATACTTGGTATATTGATAATAATTAATAAATTTGCGCGTAAAATACCTCGTGAAGAGCTGTAAAATTATAAGATGATGAAAATCAATAAATCCGATTTGAATATGAAGAAGTACTGGCTGTATGTAGTAGCGCTACTGCTGCCTATCTTTACATTGGCACAGAGTCTTCCTGCCTATACCCTTACGGGGGAGAACACGGTATGTGGAGGAAATATAAAGGTAGACTGGTCAGCTGCGCTAGCGGCAAGTGTTCCTGTAGCCCAGTGGAAAGCTGAGCTGTATGATAGTAATGGGACAAAACAAGCGCAGCAGAACTTTGATAGCGCAGGAAAAGCAGAATTTACTAATTATCCCTCAGATACCTATAAGGTAAAAGTTGTTAGAAAGGATGGGAACCAGACTCACCCTTTGCAAATAGTTCAGGGAGTAACTTCTACTTATCAACGTTTTAGCGTAGATATGTCCAAAACTACTCAGGTCAAAGCAACAGGCCCTTGTAGCTCTGATGGGTCAGTTTCTTTTAAGATAAAGGATGGAGCAGGGCCTTTTGTGGTAAAACTCTATGGCACACTCACCGAGACAACACCTAGATTCTCTTCTGTACCAACAAATAAGAGTGGGAGTGAAACTACCGTTACTATATCAGGAGTTCCTCCTTCTGTACAGTATTATGTAGAAGTAACAGACCAAGCAGGTGGAGGGAGTTGTTCCCTTACCGAACCTAGGAATGTACGTAGGATTGTAACCGATGGAGCTTCAGGTCATTTTATTAGAAATTATCAATATACAACTTGGCGTCCTAAAAAGACTACTGATCCAGCACGAGTGGAAACAGGCTTTTTTACCATAGATATAGATAATGCGGCAGCAGGTCCTGGCCCTTTTAATGTAACAGTGAAGGACTTTGATACAGCGGAAGTATTGGTATCAGGTACTCCAATTACCAAAGGGGCAGGAACCACTACTACTGCTTATATAGTGCCAGATGGTACAAAGAAATTCTTGCCAGGAAAACGTTATTTGCTAACTGTTACCGATGGGGCTTGTTCATGGGGAAAACAAGTGGCAAATGCTTTTGGCTATTCTACCAAGGGACTTAAAATGTTCTTGGTGCCCACTTCCTCATGTGCCAATTGTAATCTCTTTGACCTTGCAGTAGCGGCTGACTATACACACCTAGGACGAAGACCTACTTACTATCCTTTCCTACTTACCGTAAGGATACAGCGTACAGGAAATCCAGATGTAGTGTATGAATTTACCAATGAAGAGGCTTTGCCTATGAGAGAAGATGGTAAATACCATGTGTATGGAGATGCAGGCGATGAGTTTGGTTATTGGAGTTGGTGGGATCCTATGATTTATAAAATACGTAATTATCAACTAAAACCGGGAGATAAGATAACCGTAACTTATACAGATAGTAATAATGTAAATCAACAAATACAGCATACAGTAGCTCCTCCTAATGATAAGCCAACAACTGATTTGGCCATAGGCGCTAAGAGTTCAGGTGGGCCTTGTGACAAAACAGTACTACTCAAAACTTATTTGCAAAGCTATAGTAATGGTGCTTATTATAATACTTTTTGTAATACCGCAGGCTTACAGACACGTGTAAAGGTTAATGGGAGTTGGGTTGCTGCTCCTTCTGCAGGAGTAACCCTAAAAGGAAAATTGTTTAGGTATTATAATGAAGTAAATAACAATGAGCATATAGCAATCATACAAAATAGTGCAGCCAATACCTACCAAATAGAATATGCAGGAGTTACAGGAATGCTCAATGGCTCTTCCACTAAGGATTGTAAGCACTACTTATCAAATACATTTACCCAATCGCAAGTGGCAGCAATAAATCCTCTGAGCAATATACAAGTTAATGTAGGGGGTACTCCTGCACAAACTCTGGAAGAGGCTGTCAAAGGAAACAAAGTGTACCTTGGAAACTCAGACCCAGATAGTGGTCAGTTAGATTTCTTTAAGGGAAATAATAAACTTACTATAAAGTTTGAACGTACAGACGGTCAAAGTGTAGTGAAATTTAACGCTACAGGTCCTTGGAACTTAAAAGGGGAATATGAGGTAAAATTCCCTTATATCAAGCAAGTACCTGAGGATGGTAATCCGCAATACATATACCAATTTATAGATATTCCTGTAGGGCAATATAAAGTAACCCTATCCGACCAATGTCCAGGAAGACCTGCTGTAACCAGAACTATTACAGTGGATCAGGTTTCCTCTCCTTCTTATACCTTAAATACAATAGAGACAACCGATTGTGCATCAGGAGGAGGGGATAGTAAGGGATCTATAGTATTTAACGGATCTAAAACAAAGAGTGTTACTGCAGATATAGGGAGTACAATGATTGTTTATAAAGATTTAGATAATGGTCAGGGTAATCGTAAGCTCCATCTTCGAGAAGGAGCTCCTGTGGCATCAACTACAATTATTGGGACAGATAATCTTTTAGACACCAACAAGTATGACCTTCAAGGAAGAATAACAAATCTTCCACCAGGTCACTATCTCTTGGCACTTACTACAGGTGCAGGTTTGTATTCCTTAGTGGATGTAACTAAGGCAAGGGCAAATGGTTATATGTATCCTAACTTACCGACCCCTTATGGGACAAAAATATACAAGGCATTTACAATAAAGAAAATTACAGATATAACACCTATTACAGCAGTAGGTATGTGTGACCCTTCTGATCCTAATACAGGAGTGGTACGAGTAGAAATGCCAGCAGGATCAGAACCTGAGTATCCTATTACCTATACTTTATATAAGGTATCAGGAGGTAATAAGACCGTAGTTACTCAAGGAGGTAATGAGGTGAAGAAGGTCGTAAGTACTAGGCCTACTAACCTAGAGGATGCGTTTGCAACCTTTAACAATATACCTAAGCTTACAGGGGGAGATACCTATGAGGTAAAGTTTGAATCAGGCTGTTTGGATCGTTGGGTACCTGTACCTGACTTCGGTAGCTTGACGGCTCCTGATGTACATGCTAGTGTTGCACAGGCTTGTTTCAACCAGCCAATGACTCTGAGTGTGGATCTTTCTGAGTCTTTATATGATATTCAATGGAAGTCAGACCCAGCCAATGCATTTGATGGTGTGCCAGGAGCAGACCTAAAGAAATCTAGCGTCACTTTCAATCCTCAAATAACAGCTAAGTATTTCGTTACTTATAAGATGAAAGCAGGACGTGGTTGTCCTGTAGTAGAGAAGACTACTGCTCAGAAGGAAATTCCTCTTAAGGTAACGAATTTCACCGACGCAGCGATAGGCACGCTACCGGATGTATCGGAGACGATGCCAACGAATCAG
>ERZ773056.663-NODE-663-length-18128-cov-19.777679_pt1 | contig 18128 bp, 16 predicted proteins | sample MGYA00580857_ERZ773056 | MGnify/ENA primary metagenome ERZ773056 (study PRJEB29015, sample SAMEA2737996) | human oral metagenome | biome: human oral; feature: human-associated habitat; material: dental | place: China | collected 2114 ... | reverse complement strand
TACGGAGATCATCTGGACTCACTACTGGAATCGGGCTGTGGAACCCGTGCTCTCAGCTTTGGCCGACGGCATGAGCAAGGCCTTCCTGACGAAGACCGCCCGAACCCAGGGTCAAGCCGTTCAGTACATCCGAGACCCGTTCAAGAACGTGCCTCCGAGCCAGATCGTCACGTCCCTGGACACCATGCTGAGGGACCAGGTGATCACACCTAATGAGGCACGGACGAGGATCGGATTGCCGCCGTCTCCTGACGAGAATGCAGATCGACTCCAGAACCCCAACATCAACCCGCAGATGGGCGACACTTCCCTGGACGGCGAGGGGGATGTCGAGGACTCCGGTCCTGACGTACAGTCGGTGCTCAGCACGCCGATGAGCCAACTCAAAGGAGAAGGATGAAGTTCGACTTCAGTGGCTGGGCCACTAAGAACGACCTGACCTGCTCCGACGGGCGCACTATCAAGCATAATGCGTTCAAGGAGAATGACGGCCAGCGTGTGCCGCTCGTGTGGCAGCATGGGCATCAGACCGTCGACAACGTTCTCGGACATGCGCTGCTCGAGAACAGGGACGAGGGCGTCTACGCATATTGCGCGCTGAACGACACTCCTGCGGCGGACAACGCCAAGGAGCTCGTCAAGCACGGTGACGTAAAGGCGCTGTCCATCTACGCCAACCGCCTCGACCAGCGAGGGGCTGACGTTATTCACGGCAACATCGTCGAGGTCTCCATGGTCCTGTCCGGGGCCAATCCTGGGGCTCTCATCGACAACGTTGCTCTGGAGCACTCGGATGGTTCGTGGACCGAGTCCGAGGATGAGGCCATTATCTACTCCGGCCTCACGCTCTCGCACGATTCCGGAGACATCACGGAGGATACATATTCCATGGACGATGACGAGGTCTACGACGAGTATGACGACATGACCGTTGCCGATGTTCTCGAGACCCTCGACGACGATCAGCGGCTGGCCGTCGCGGCTCTCATCGAGGAGATCAGCGGAGACGTTGATGACGAAGAGGACTACGATGACGACGACGAGGACTACGACGACGAGGACTACGACGACGACGATGATGAGGACGCCGAACACGGCGACTTCGGGGGTGATACTCTGATGCATTCCAACATCTTCGAGGGCGACGCGCTGTACAGCGTTAGTCCTCAGCTCTCTCACGCGGAGGAGGAGCAGATCTTCGCCGAGGCCCGTATGCCCGGCATGACGCTCCGCACCGCTGTCCTGGCTCACGCTGCGGATTATGGCATCAAGAACCCGGAGCTGCTGTTCCCGGACGCCACCAACCTGGACCCGGAGCCGCAGCGCGTCATGCGCGAGAACTCCTGGGTCTCCAGGGTTCTCCAGGGCTCCAAGCACACGCCGTTCTCCCGAGTCAAGACCCAGTGGTCCAACCTGACCGCCGACGAGCTGCGGGCCAAGGGCTACGTTAAGGCTAGCCGTAAGAAGGACGTTGTCTACGAGGTCGCCAACCGGAAGACCGAGCCGACGACGGTCTACAACAAGACCAAGATCGACCGTGACGATGTCCTCGACATCACCACGTTCAACGTGGTCGCCTGGATGCAGCAGAACCTGCGCTACTCCCTCGAGGAGGAGCTGGCCCGCGCCGTCCTGATCGGCGACGGCCGCCAGGTGTCTGATGAGAACAAGATCAAGGAGGCCAACATCCGCCCCATCTGGACGGATGACGAGCTCTTCTCTCACAAGGTTCTCATCGACAAGGACGCCAAGACCCCCGACATCATCGACGCGGTCCGTCGGAGCCGGAAGTTCTACAAGGGCTCTGGTTCTCCTGTCCTGTTCACTACGAACGGGTTCGTCTGCGACATGCTCGAGATCAAGGACCTCAATCAGCGCTACGTCTATGAGACTAAGCAGGCCGTCGCCAACGCCCTGAACGTCTCGGACGTCATCGAGGTCGAGGTCATGGAGGGCGCCAAGCGCGAGGTCGGCGGCAAGACCCAGAACCTGCTCGGCATCATTGTCAACATGCAGGACTACACCATGGGTTCCGACAAGGGCGGCGAGACCTCGTTCTTCGAGCAGTTCGACATCGACTTCAACCAGCAGAAGTACCTGCTGGAGGCTCGTTGCTCGGGCGCGCTGACCAAGTACAAGTCCGCGATCGTCATCGAGAAGGCCGCGGCCTGATTCGGTCAAAATGGCAAGATTCTTCGGAAGCATAGGCTACGGACACGCCGTCGAGACATCTCCCGGCGTGTTCGAGGACAAGATCACGGAGAGGGAGTACTACGGGGACGTCAATCGCTCCCAGAAGCAGTACGACGGAGAGGCGAAGGTCATCCAGAATCTCCGCCTCAACAACGAGATCTCCATTGTGGCCGACTCCTACGCCGAGGAGAACTTCTTCGCCATCAAGTACGTGAGGTGGATGGGGGCGCGCTGGGTCGTCACGAATGTGGAGGTCCGCCGCCCCCGCCTCATCCTCAACCTCGGAGAGGTGTACAATGGCCCAACGCCTTGAGTTCCACAACAAACTCATCTCAGCGCTGGGCTCGAGGAACGTCTACTTCCAGCCCCCGGAGTCCGTCCAGCTCACCTACCCGTGCATCGTGTACGAACGGAGTCGAGCCGACTCGAAGTTCGGCGACAACGCCAATTGGATGTATACACCGCGCTACTCGGTAACCCTCATCAGCAGGAATCCCGACGAGCCGGTGCTCGATGCCCTTGCGACCATGCCGATGTCTACCTTCGAGAGGCACTTCGTGGCGCACAATCTTCATCACGACGTGTTCAACATCTACCAAGGAGTATAGATGGCTGTCCTGACCTGGGACGAGACGGGCAAGAAGTTCTATGAGACTGGTGTGGACCGCGGTGTCCTCTTCCCCGTCGATCTGACCACCGGTGCTTACGCCAAGGGCGTCGCCTGGTCCGGTCTCACCAACGTCACTGAGACTCCGAGCGGCGCGGAGCAGACTGACCTGTACGCCGACAACATCAAGTACCTCTCTCTGACCTCGGCCGAGACGTTCGAGGGCAAGATCGAGGCCTACACCTACCCGGATGAGTGGCTCCAGTGCGACGGCTCCGCCGTTGTCGACAAGGTCGTCATCGGCCAGCAGGACCGCTCGGCCTTCGGCCTGGCATACCGCACCATCAAGGGCAACGACCAGAAGAAGAACAACTACGGCTACAAGCTTCACCTGCTCTACGGCCTGAACGCCTCTCCTTCCGAGCGCTCCTATGGCACGGTCAACGACTCTCCCGAGGCGATCACCTTCTCCTGGTCCTTCAAGGGCACTCCAGTCAACGTGACCGGTCACAAGCCCACTTGTGTCGTCACTCTCGACTCCACGGTCGTCGGCAATAAGGGCATGACCGCCATCGAGAAGCTGATCTGGGGCGATGGTGCTACTGAATCCAAGCTCCCGACTCCTGATGAGGTTATCGCCGCCGTCAAGGCCGCGGTTTGATGACTCCCACGGACCCCGTGATCCGCTCCGGGGTCCGTGGCGACTTCCAGGGAGGAACGAATGCTGACGATTCACGTCGTCGGGGATGAGCTCTACGATGAGGATCGCAACGAGTTCGTCAACGGGTTCGAGGGCGACCTCGAGCTGGAGCACAGTCTCGTCGCTCTGTCAAAATGGGAGGCCAAGTGGCATGTCCCGTACCTCGGAAACGAGAAGCTCACCCCTGACCAGGTCCTGGACTACGTCAAGTGCATGACCCTGAATGAGATAGACCCCGTCGCATACTCGCACCTGACTCTCGAGAACATCCAGGCCATCAAGGAATACATCGAGAACAAGATGACGGCCACGACATTCGTCGAGGTCGAGGGATCCAGCCCCGATCGAGGGGTCGTCACGTCAGAGCTCGTCTACTATTGGATGGTGGCTCTACAGATCCCGTTCGAGTGTCAGTACTGGCACATCAACAGACTACTCACGCTCATCCGAGTGTGCAACGCGAAGAACCAACCCGATAAGAAGATGTCGGCCGCCGCCACGCTTCGACAGAATCAGGCTCTGAACGCGGCGAGACGGGCCAAGTACCACTCACGAGGTTAGTATGCCTGGCGTAACTCCTTTACTTCACACCACCGTGCGGGGAGAGTCCAGTCCGTTCAGCACGGTCTACCTTTCCCCCACTAACGGGGTCACCGACGCCTCGATCACTCTGGGGGCGAATCACGACTTCGAGCTGGACGTCGCCTTCTATGCAGGGTCCAAGGCCCTTCTTAGGGTTGTCCGCAAGGACGGCACCTCAGACCAGAAGTTGATCGACCTAAAGGAGTCCATGCCGGAGAAGGTCGTGTGGTTCAACTCCAGGGCCGCTTCCGGATACGGCACGTTCGATACCGGTTGGATCAAGTGTCCTGACAACAACGCCTACGTCTACCGAGTCATGGCAGGGCAGGTGTACGTTAAGCGCAATAGCGACTGGCAGACTCAGGACCTTAACGGAACGAGGGACGTCAAGGTCGTCGATCTCCCCAAAGAGATCCGGGTTCAGAGTCGAACCACGTTCATTCTCCCCAAGGGCGACTACACGGACGACGGGTCTATCATCGAGATCTGGCCTGGAGACGCAACAATTCCTCCGCGTGTTCGTGCGCAGCTAAAGGCTAACGGCGCTCGGATCATACCGGTTCTCTTCGCCCCGATTGAGAATTCCAACGGCTGAAAAGGTCAAAATGACTGTATCTCAGTACGCAGCATCCTGTGCCAGGTACTACGCCGACGTCGCGGATGTCGGCTACTCTCAGCCTGACCGCTGGACTTTCTATGACCAGTCCGATTGGGACGGTTGGCTCATCCAGTCGCCTGCCAATGCGGACTGCTCGGCCCTCGTCGCCGGCTGCTACAACCTCGCCGCTCACCACGAGTGGGGTGAGCCCTTCACTGCCGGCTACTTCCCCCGGTCGACCTGGACCGGATCCATGCGGGACGAGTGCGCTCAACGCAACTTCGCTGACATCTCTGACCAGTGGACTGGCAACGAGCCCGACGGCGGATTCGAGATCGGTGACATCGTTCTGTCCGAGGAGTCCTCGGGCGGTCGTGGGCATGTCGCTATAGTCACCGGACTCAGTCCGACCATCCTGTCCGAGGCATGGATCGCTGAGGACGGCTCAATCGACGGTTGGATCGGGGACCAGACCGGTAACGAGGTCCGCTCGATCGAGTACAACCAGCATCCATATACTCAGGCCGCCGCTTGGACACACTGCCTTCGCCGGCGGGACAACCATGGATCCAGTGCCCCGTCCCACCGCGAGGAGAACGGTGCGGCCACTTCTATCCAGGATGCGGTTCTCCGTGCGGCTGACGCCGTCGGTTGTCCTTGGTGGGCCGCCCTCGGCGCGCTCAAGATGGAGACCGGAGAGGCTGGAGCCAATATTTACGGCCATGACGCCGGTGGCGCCTGCTCCGGCTGGGGTGAGGTGACGAGGGATAATTTCCTCAACTACTTCTGGCCCATCGTCTCGGAGTGGGGCACCTCGAACGGCGTCGGTCCTCTTCAGGTCACCTACAACGGGTATTTCATCAACGACCCGAACAGGGAATGGTGGGATCCGCAGAAGTCCTCCGAGGTCGGTTGCGCCATCCTCAAGGGGCTCATCCAGTCCGAGGGTGATTCCTACGAGGACCTCAAGCGGGTCGGTTCTCGATACAACTCCGGGTCCGCAGAGGGGGCCTATGAGGCTTACGGCATTCCGTTCTCCGAGGCATGCCGCTACTGGTACAACAAAGGCCGTCCGAGCCAGGGCTCGAGCGACGGCGGAGAGGAACTCGAAGTGTCATACGCCACCGATCTTCTCGCTGAGATGAAGGACCGTCTCGTCGAGATCTCCGATCAGACCGGTGCGGGCATCGCAGGTCGTCGTTTCGACGGTCCGCTCGTCGGCTGGCTGAAGGATATCTCCTACAAGCAGGACAAACTCCAGAAGTCTCTCGACGAGATTAAGGGCAAGCTAGGCGAGAGCAAGTGAGGCCGTCATGCCGTACTGTCATGTGAAGGGCGGTATTCCCCCGTTCGCCACTCTCACCGTCGACCCCGATGATGGACCTACCTACGTCGACACCGCGGGCGAGGACGGCAAGATCGATGGTCTGGTGTGGTTCTTCCGCAACACCACTGCCCGTCTCTTCCTGGATGACCAGGGCTGGCCCGCCACGAAGACGGTCAAGCTCTCCAAGGACGACATCGTCGATGTCACCATCAAGAGTAACCGTCCCGCTGGCGGCGGAGGTGGAGGCAACGGGAACGTCATGATCCTCGGTCGTGAGGAGCAGGTCCCCGCCGGCACCCCGCCTAACACGGTTATTGTCCGAAAGGTCTGATCATGGCGTCTCCCATGAAGGGTATCGCAGTCTCCAAGAATCCGGACGAGAAACTCAGTGTTCCGTCGGCCGCAGGGGACTGGGCACTGCTCATCGTGGGCGGTCAGCTCAACCACATGCAGGACTGCACGCCCGATGGGTGGACCGGGAAGTACGCCGAGGGCGAGGACATCCGGTCTTGTACCGTGGCCGTCAAAATGGTTGCGAATTCCGCCGACACCCAGAACGTCGCATGGAAGTCCAAGAACGCAACATACGCCGCACGCTGCTGCGCCGCCTTGATCGTCCTCGATGGGACCAAGGTGAAGCAGCTCGTGCCGCGTACGCCGGAGAAGGAGTCGACGGGCTGGCAGAACGGGCCGTTTCCGCAGATCACTGGGTTCGTCCAGCACGACGTGAACACGGCAGCGGTCGGCAAATTCCCGGCCAACGTCGAATCCGTGACGAACGGGAACTGGGGCAAACTCACGGACAAGTCCTGGTCCTCGATTGTGGTCGGATACGCGCAGTCCGCATATGCTCCGCCTTCCGATGCCGGTATCAAGGTTCGCTTTGGCGTCGACGTCAGACTCAAGGAGCAGAACGACTCACTTGATCCGACTCTGGCTGACGGCTCCAAAATCGGTGTCGTCGTCTGGGACGGGGTCAAGGAGATCGGGACGCTCACGATGAGGGCTATTCCAGAAGGCGCCAAGACGATCACGGAGCTCTTCAAGACTCCACACTTCATCGTGGCTCACAGGGGTGGCTCCCTGTCCTGGCCGGAACACACCGAGGTCGCATATACACAGGCCGTTGACTACCACGCTCATGCGCTCGAGTTCTCAGCGGCCAGGAGCAAGGACGGCGTCTGGTTCGGATGTCACGATCAGAGCATGCGTCGTCTCGTTCCCGCGCTGACAAAGAACGCCGACGAGTACACCTGGGCCGAGATCAAGGCCGAGGCGTCGAAGACCCAGTACATGCCCGCCCAGTTGGACTGGTTGATTGAGAAGTACAGCCCCAGCCATGTCATCGTCTTCGATCCGAAGTACAAGATGGCTCAGTGGCGTGAGGTCTGCAACATGTTCAAGGGCATGGAGCAGAAGATCATCATCAAGGCGTACTTCGATTCCAAGTGGATGTTCGACATGGTTCGAGATCGAGGTTTCAAGACCTGGGGCTACGCCTACAACTCGGACATCGGCAAGGCTGCGTATCCGGATTTCTTATCAGGAAAGATCTGCGATATTCTGTCCATGGAGTTCGATGCGCCCCAGACTACCTGGGACCCGATCAAGGCCTCCGGGCTCCCAACTGTGGCACATATTCCCGCCACTGTCGACAACCTGAAGGTCGGATGGTCCAGAGGAGCCATGGGCGCCATTGTGGCCGGTGTCGCGGCATCCTGTGAGAGGGCCGCATGAGTCCAGCGTTCACGCTGGAGATTGATTCGAGGATGGACACGGGGAAGTGGCTCGAGAGACTCAAAGAGGGCCGCTTCTTCGATTTCCTCGATGATTGTGGACAGGCCGGGGTTGCCGCGTTAGCCGCTGCTACTCCGGTCAGGTCCGGTTACACCGCATCCAGCTGGTCCTACGAGATCAAACGGAGCGCGAACCGAGTCTCACTGGTCTGGAACAACTCCCACGTGGAGCAGGGTGTTCCTATCGCAGTCATATTGCAGTACGGGCATGGCACCAGGACCGGTGGCTATGTCCAGGGCGTGGATTATATAAATCCGGCGCTCAGGCCTATATTCGACAGCATCGTCAAGCAGCTTGAAAGTGCGGTGAGAGACTAGTGGCGTCCATCGAGGAGCGGGTGGTCTCGCTCAAGTTTAACAACGGCCAGTTCATGAACGGGGTTCAGGACTCCCTAAACGGAGTCAAGAAGCTCGAGGAGGGACTGGCATTTCGTGGTGGCGTCGAGGGGATCAATCAGGTCTCCGCGGCCGCCAAGAACCTTAATTTCTCGGAGGCCCAGGCGGGTATTGCCGAGACCACGAGTAGATTCTCGGCTCTTCAGTCGATCGCGATCGGGCCCGTCATCGGCGGTCAGCTTCTCAGCCATTTCGACTGGGGAGCCGTTTTCCTCATCAATCTGCCGGTCACAGCGGTCTTCCTCGTTTTGGCACCGTTCGTTCTGCGAGAGGTTCGCGCAACCCGACCCGGCGGCATCGACGTACCGAGCATCGCACTTTCGGCGGGCGGGCTCCTGCTGACCGTCTACGCGGTCAAGAGCGGCGCCGCTTACGGTCCGTCGCCGCGCGCTGCGGTGGCGGGGATCGCGGGCGTCGGTGTGCTCGTCTGGTTCCTCCTGCGTCAGCGGACTTTGGAATACCCGCTGGTGGATGTACGCCTGTTCCGGGGGAAGGCGTTCGCGGTCGCCATCGCCACCGGGCTGCTGTCGTTAGTGGCATGGTCGGCCGCCGCGTACCTGACCGGCGTCTACCTGCAGTCCGTTCTCGGCCTCAGCGTGTTCGAGGCGGCTCTGCTTACGCTCCCCGGCGCCATGGTACTGATGCTCGCATGCGTTTTCACACCCGCCACCGTCGAGCGGATCGGAGAGCGCTACGCGCTGGTCTCATGCCACTTCTTCATGGCCGTGGGCCTGATTCTTCTCCTCGCGACGACGGCCACCCGGGGAATCCTCTGGTACGCGGTGTCCACGGTCGTTTCGGGGGTCGGCTACGGGATCTCCTTCTCGCTCGTGGCCGATACGGCAGTCGGTGCGGTTCCGGCCAATCGAGGGGGTTCTGCGGGTGCGATAGCGGAAACGTCGAACGAGGTCGGCAACGCTCTGGGCATCGCCCTGCTCGGCTCCGCCGCCACTTTGGTATTCCGGTTGTGCGGACCCGGCATCGCTCCCACGCTCGGCGAAACGCTTGCCGCCGAGCTTTCAGACGCAGTGCGCGATCAGGCGAAAGAGGCATTCGTGTGCGGTTTGCACACTGCGGCAGGCATCGCCGCCCTGCTGTGCGCCGGCCTCGGGGTGCTCGCTCTACGCTGGATACCGAGAAAACCGCTATGGAATAAATACTCTAAATGAAGATTGCAATTCTCATAGACAACATCGCTGTTTTCTAGAACGGAATCGCCCTGAAGAATAAACATTCCACTCCCGTTTTTTACTAACCCTTTACTAAATTCTGAGCATGCGCTTAGAATTGGCGGCTACGGGAGTCGTCTTGCGACGCACGTCGAATGCCTTGCCCTCGGGCGGCACTCGTTTACCCGATCATTGACAAGCGATTCGCAGCGTCCGAAGGAAGTCGTCTTCGCCGCCGCGGACACCAGTATCGCGAGGAGGTTCCCGTGTCAGCCGAAGCCGTAGGATTCTCACTGTTGACCCTAGGCGCAGCTCTGCTCGTCGGCAAGATCATCCGAGTGAAGGTGCGCTGGATTCAAAGCCTGTTCCTTCCCAGTTCCATCGTCGCGGGAACAATCCTGCTGCTCTTGGGCCCCCAGGTTCTCGGCCGTTTCGACGGCCCCCTGAAGGGCAGAGGGCTGTTCACGCAGGCCATGTCCACGACATGGTCGGCGCTCCCCGGCCTGCTCATCAGCGTCATCTTCGCGACGATGTTCCTCGGGCAGCGGCTGCCCAGCCCCGGGAAGGCGGCGAAGCTGCTCGGCCCCCAGCTGTCATTGGGAACCGCCCTGGCCTCCAGTCAGTACGTGGTGGGCCTGCTACTCGCAGGATTCGTCCTCGTGCCGCTGTTCTCCGCCTCGCGCATGACGGGCTCCCTCATAGAAATGGCCTTCGAGGGCGGGCACGGCACAGCCGCCGGAATGCGCGGCGTCATGGACAAGCTGGGCTTCAAAGAAGGCGGAGACCTCGCGGTGGGATTGGCGACGGTCGGAATCGTCAGCGGGATCGTGGTGGGCATCGCCCTGATCAACTGGGGCGTGCGCACGGGCAAGACGGAGATCCTCAAAGGCAATGTGAAGATGTCGCTGGAGGAGCAGAAGGGCCTCTTCCGCGCCGACGAGCACTATTCCGCGGGAACCATGACCAGCCGTCCCGCGTCGGTGGAGCCGCTCTCACTGCACATGGGGATCGTCGCGGTCGCGATCCTCATCGGCTGGTCCATCCTCGAGGGGCTGCGCTGGATCGAACGGGTCACCTACGGCAAGATGATGATCGACCACAACACGCATCTGGAGATCTTCACCTACGTCCCGCTGTTCCCCATGGCCCTCCTGGGCGGAGTGATCCTCCAGCTGATCGCCAGGAAGACCGGCGCCGAGCGGTTCATCGACCACCAGATGATGCTGCGCATCCAGGGCTGGGCCCTGGACTTCCTCATCGTCGCCGCCATCGCCACGCTCTCGTTACAGGCGGTGGGGCGGAACCTGGGAGTCTTCCTGATCCTCTCGGTCGCGGGAATCGCCGTCAACGTGGCGATATTCCTGTGGTTCACGCCTCGGGTCATCGGCCGGTTCTGGTTCGAGCGGGGCATCGGCGACTTCGGCCAGTCGATGGGAGTGACCGCCACCGGCCTGATCCTCATGCGCATCACCGACCCTCACGGCGAGAGCCCCGCATTCGAGGCCTTCGGATACAAGCAGCTCGTCTTCGAGCCGTTCTTCGGAGGGGGCCTGGTGACGGCATTGGCCATTCCGACCATCTACTTCACGGGCATCTGGCCGTTGTTCTTCGTCATGCTGGCCATCTTCCTCGTCGCGATCCTCTCCGGTCTGTTCTACTTCGGCCCTCGCGAACGCAGAGACCGCGAGGCGTACGAACGGCAAGCGTCTTCCCGAACCGACGCCAGGAAGGGAAGTTGACGGCTTTGACGTGCGGTGGGGACAAAGCTTGAAGGAACGAATCGGCGTGTCATCCCATACCCCGCCAGTCTGTGAGAAGTCAGTCCCGCCGGGCAGAATCGCCTGGCGGGACTGGGCGGCATACCTGATAAAATCGCCTCCGTCCATTTCGTTCCGGAACCAGGTCGAGACGGCTAGCGGGTAGCTTCGCTTCACGGGGTCTAGCCGGGCAACGGGCCGGCCACCGCGGACGGCGTCGAAGGAGTCGAGCGGTTCCAGCAAGGTGCAAAGGGAGTCTCGCTCAGTGTCAGGCGCGAAATACGATTACATCTTCCAGGTTCTACGTCACAGGATCGAGTCGGGAGAATACGAGTTTCAAAGCCTGTTGCCGTCCGAGAACGTCCTGGCCACGGATTTCTCCTGTACGCGCAACACTGTGCGCAAAGCCCTGGCCCTCCTAGCCAGCCAGGGGCATATCCAGCCCATGCAGGGTCGGGGGATCCAAGTCATCCATCGGCGCCGGACATCGCCTCCGCAACACCCTTCGGCCTTCCTCTTGGGCGGCATCGAATCGCTGAAGGAAGCCGCGTCGCGCAACGGAGTCGGCGTCCGCACCAGGATGCTGTCCCTGGACGAGGGCACGGTCGACGCGGACCTGGCCGATCGAAGCGGAATGCGGGAAGGAGCCGACATCCTGACGGTCCGTCGGGTGCGGACGCTCGACGGCGTTCCCCTGATCATCGACACGAATGTCTTCCTCCGCTCCGTCGTTCCTCGCCTGACGCGCCAGGTCGTCGAAAGCTCGATCTACTCCCACCTGGAATACGAGCTCGGCGTGACGGTCAGCAGTGCGACGCGGATCGTCACGGTCGAACCAGCGACCGAAGAGGATCGCAGCCTCCTTCGCCTCGACGGGACGGGATGCGTCGTAGTGGTGACATCCTCCACATTCGATTCGGCGGGAGTTCTCTTCGAGCACACCATTTCGCGCCACTCGGCCGTTGGATTCGAGTTCCACACCACGGCACAGAGGTTGCCTCCCGCTCTGTGAATCGCGGAGCATCAAGGCGGACTGCGTCTGCGAAGGACGGAAGCGGGGACGGCCCGGCCAGTGCGATCCCGGTGGGTCGTCCCCGCGGCTATTCGCCTTGCGCGGCTATTCGGCCACGGGTTCGCGCCTGCCTAGGCGCACTTTCTTGACTTCGCGTTCGGCGTCGAAATCCGACTCCTTGAAACCGAAGAAGTAGGTGCACAGGAAGCCTACGATCACCGTTGCCAAGGACGCTATCCAGAATCCCGTGAAACTGGAGTCGATGCCCTGCTTGCTGATGAAGGAGGGGAAGCCGACGAAGGCGCCGGTGAATCCCCACATGTTGACGTTGAACAGACCGGTGAGCAGGCCGCCGACGGCTCCGCCGATCGACGCGGTGATGAAGACTCGACCGTACTTGAGGTTGAGGCCGTACATCGCCGGTTCGGTGACGCCGCACATGGCCGAGATCGTCGCCGGTCCGGCCAGTTGCCTGATGCGCGGATTCTTCGATTTCACCCAGATGGCGAGGGCGCCCGCGCCCTGGGCGATCATCGTGGCGGACACGATGGCGTTGATCCTCGATTCGCCGCCACCGCTGGAGGCGAGCTGGGCGGCGATGATCGGAATGACGGCCCAATGCAAGCCGAAAATGACCAGCGACTGATACAGTGCGCCGATGACCAGGCCCGCGAAGACGTAGTTGAAGGTGATGATCGAGTTGATCCCGTTGGCGATGAAACCGGAGAAGAACATGACGATCGGCCCGAAGACCACGAGTATGAGGGCAGAGACGATGAAGATCTCCAGGAGCGGAACGAACATCGATTGGATGACGGCGGGAATCCAGCGCTCCAACCATGGCTCCAAACGCGATGCCAGCCATGCCGCGACAATAATCGGGAAAATCGTGGACGTATAGGCCATGCCTTCCCGTCCGGTCGGCAGAGCGACAGGAATTCCGAAGAAGTCCGCATTGAACACGGTTTTGCCCAATTGGGCGATGACGTGGTAGCCTTCTCCCTTGGGATTCGACATGGCGACCAGGGTCGGGAAGCAGAGCACTCCGCCTATGATGGCGACGACGATGGGATTGGCGCCCAAGCGCCTGGCAGCGGTGAAGCCGACGATGATCGGGAGGAAGTAGAACATCGACGAAGACATCGCGTCGATGAACTTATATGTGTCCGTCTCGTCGCCCACGACCTTGTAGTACGTGAGAAGCGCCAGGATTCCCTTGAGGATTCCGGAGGCTGCGAGTACGCCGATGATCGGGATCATCGATCCCGTGATGACGCCGATGAGCGAGCTGAAGCCGTATTTCATCCAGCCGACGAACGTCGTCGGGCGTTCCCTCTCCTCTTCCTCGGGGGCGTCCTCGCCAGAACCCTGGGGAAGCTGCTTGACGACGGCATTGTAGACCTGCGCCACTTTCGGGCCGATGACTACCTGATATTGACCTCCCGCCCTGGCGACGTCGATGACATCGGCCGATTCGGTCACGGCGGCGTCATCGGCCAGGGACTCGTCTTTCAGGTAGAAGCGCAGGCGGGTGATGCAGTGGATGACCGAGCGGACGTTGTCCGCGCCGCCGATTCCGGCGATGATGTCTCGAGCGGTGGCGTCGAGCCCCGTCAATCCATCGTCAGCCGAAGAAGCCGCAGCAGGCCTCTGAGCGGCGGGAGTCGGCTGGTCCGGAGATCCCGAAGCAGAATCGGAAGCCGGATCCGTAGACGCCTCCGCCGGGGCGGCTTCGCTCCCAGAAGCGGCCTCATTCGTGACTTCGGCGCGAGCAGCGGGTTTGCCCGCATCGACCATCCCCAGAGTCACCTTCAAAGAAACCAGACGGGTATCGGTGTTGGTGAAGACCACGATAGAGGTGGTGCTCTTGCCTTTCTTCAGGATGGCATCCAAATCCATGGTGCCGATGGACTGCCCGACGCGAACCCTGTCGCCAAGGCTCGCTTTCAGGGCGAACGGCTCGCCCTTCAACTGAACAGTGTCGATTCCCAGGTGAAGGAGCACCTCCAGGCCTGAGTCGGTTTCGAACGCGATGGCGTGACCGGTGTCCGCCACCATGATGACGGTGCCGTCGACGGGCGAGACCACATTCCCGCTCACGGGTTTGATCCCGAACCCGTCGCCCACGGCTTTGGAGGAGAACACGGGATCGGGGACGTCGGCGAGATCGATTACCTCACCATTCACAGGCGAGGCGATCGTGACCTCCGGGTCACGAATGTCGGACATAGGAGTTCCTTTCAGGATATTCGTATTTTATTAATTGGAAATAAGTATTGCGAGCGCTTCATATGGCTCTAGTCGTATAGTGCTATCAAGCGTACGTTCAGGATAGTTCGATATGAGGATGGATCCTTCGGTGAAGTCGAGGGGAATTTCAATCTCGGCTTGTTTGGCGCGGAAATTCGTCAAAACGAGCAGCCTTTGGCCACCATGCTCGCGTATATAGGCGAAGACTTCGGGGTGATCCATGGCGTAGGGTAGGTAGCGTCCCTGGGAGATGACGGGCTGTGCCTTGCGCAGGGCGATGAGGCGGCGGTAGTAAGGGAGGATTCGCCCTTCCGCTTCTTCGTCGGCGACGTTGATCCGCGCCTGGTTGGTCGAGCGCAGCCACGGCGTTCCGTTGGTGAAGCCCGCCGTCCGGCCGGAGTCCCATTGCATGGGGGTGCGAGCGTTGTCTCGGGCTTTCCCGTGGACGATGGCGAAGGCCTCCCGCTCGCTGCGTCCAGTTTCCATCAGAGAGGCGAAGGCGTTATGCGCCTCGACGTCGACGTAGTCCGAAATGGTCTCGTAATCCGGATCGGTCATGCCGATCTCCTCGCCCATGTAGACGAACGGCGTCCCTCGGAGCAGATGGATGACGGTCGCGAGCATGGTGGCGGATTCGACGCGGTACCTCCCCGGGTCGCCGAATCGGTTGATGGCGCGGGGCTGGTCGTGGTTGTTCCAGAACAACGCGTTCCATCCGTCCCCTTCCTGCATGCCTACGGCCCATTCGTTGAGGACGCGCTTGAGAGCCGCCAGGTCGAAGGGCGTGGACGTCCACTTCTCGCCGTCCTCGTAGTCGACCTTGAGGTGGTGGAAGCTGAAGACCATGTTCAACTCGTGGTTGCCGGGATTGGAGTAGCCCGCGCATGCCTCCACGCTCGTGGAGGACATCTCTCCCACGGTCACCGAGTCTTCGTCGCGTCCGAAGCTGGCCTCGTTGAGCTCGCGCAGGTAGGCGTGGACGTCCGGCCCGTCCGTGTACATCTTTCGATCGTCCGTGCCGAGCGGCGCGTCGAGAAGCTGAGAGCCCTTCCCGATGACGTTGATGACATCGAAACGGAAACCGTGAACGCCCCGGTTCCGCCAAAAGTTCACGACCTTGGCAGCTTCCGCGCGCACGTCGGGATTGTGCCAATCGAGATCGGCCTGCGCGGGATCGTAGAGGTGAAGATAGTAGTCGCCCGTTTCTCCGAAAGGCGCCCAGGCGGGGCCTCCGAACTTGGAAACCCAATTGGTGGGGAGCGAACCGTCAGGCTGCGGTGGACGAATGTAATAGTAGTCCTGGTATTTCTTCTCCCCCGCCAGGGCTCGCTGGAACCATTCGTGATCGGTGGACGTATGGTTGAGGACCATGTCCAGCATCACGCCGATGCCGTGAGACTCCAAAGCGGCGACGAGTTCGTCGAAGTCCTCCATAGTTCCCATCGCCGGATCGATGGAGCAGTAGTCGGATATGTCGTAGCCGTTGTCCCGCTGCGGTGAGGGGAAGAAGGGGTTGAACCAGACGTAATCCACCCCTAAAGAAGCTATATAGGGAATATTATCGATGATTCCACGTAGATCTCCGATACCATCGCCTGTAGAATCTTTAAAGGATTTAGGGTAAATTTGATAAATAACACTATTTTTAAAAGTCAACTTTATGCTCCTATGTGAAAATATAGGTCACCTAAACGAGACCCGATATAGAGGAAGCCAGCCCGGAGCACCGGGCCGTGGACCGCCAGCTCGCAGCAGATCGACAGCACGCATCGCCCCTGAGTCCAACTTTCGCCGAACGCGTGTGCGAGGCAAGCCATCGGGAAGGCAAGAACCGCGAAGGATCATCCGATCGCAGTCGTTTCCCGCAGCGCTATAACCCAGCGACATCGAACTGAGCTTGTGCGCACAAGTGTACCCTAACCCATCGTTTGCGCGGGGGCAATAGTCCGGCTTCCGTCTCCCACCGCGGCCGGGCTAAGGTGAACTCCATGAAGGGACTGGCCAATCTGCGTAAAAGCTACGAACAGGGCCATCTGAGTGAGGATGAGACGACATCCGCTCCGTTGGCGCTGTTCGAGCGGTGGTTCGTCGAGGCCGAGAAAGCCGGGATACCCGAGCCGAACGCTATGACGCTCGCCACTGTCGGAGCGGACGGACGTCCTTCCACTCGTGTGGTGCTCGTCAAAGAAGTCGATGAGCGCGGACTGGTCTGGTACACCAACTACGAGTCGCGAAAAGGCCGGGATCTTCAGAACAATCCATACGCAGCCCTCCAGTTCCACTGGGTGGAACTGGAACGGGTGGTGCGCATCGAAGGCACGGTGGGCAAGGTGAGTTCGGAAGAGTCAGACGCATACTTCGCCGAGCGTCCTTTGGATTCGAGGCTGGGCGCGTGGGCATCTCCGCAGTCGCACGTGATCGCCTCCCGTGCCGTGCTTGTGGCCGCCGCAGCCCGAGCGGCGGCTACATACGGCCTGAAACCGCCCAGACCGGAGCACTGGGGCGGGTATCGCCTGATCCCCGAAACCTGGGAGTTCTGGCAAGGCCGCAAGTCGAGACTGCATGATCGCATCCGGTACCGGCTCGACGACGGGGCATGGGTACGGGAACGGCTGGCGCCGTAGAGCATTCCGACGAACAGGGCGAATCCTTCGGAAGAGGAGAATACGCCGGATGGAAGTGTCAGCGGGATCGACCATGCGGTCGTTCGCAGAAAGTGTGGAGTTTTAGGGATGCGTTTCCGGTCGAAGTACAGGTCCGAACGTACGAAGAATCGCACCGCGGCGGCAACGCGGAAAGAGGCGGCCGCCACGTGGTACGGCCGTCTTGTGTTCGCCTATGCGATATGGCAGTTCGTTGCGTTGATGCTGGAGTACTCCGCTCCGGCTTTCGTCTTCGAGTTCTCTCGTCTGCTGAACGTCACGAACATCCCTTCGTACCCGAGCATCGTTTCCTTTCTCCTCCTCACCTTGATCGCTTTGGGTCTGCTTCGACGGCAGCGTCCGGCCCTCTGGATGTCGGTGATCCTCTGGCAGGGGCTGTCTCTGGTGCTGTCCGCCGTGGCGGGCATCCTGATTTTCCTGTATCCACGACTCGGCGGCAAAACCGTCGCCGTCGGGGACCAGCCGATTCTCATCGCCTCGACGATCCTCGCCATACTGTTCATCATCCTCGGGATATGGATGCGCAGCGCCTTCCCTGCGCGCCTGGCGCCCGGGGCCTGGCGCAGAGCCGGAGGCATCATCGTCTTCGGCCTCACCGCATCGGCTCTCTTCGCATTCTCCGCTCTCGAGTTTTCGACCATCGGGCGGATTCGCCTACGCAGCGCAATCAGCTGGAGCGTCTCCGTCGCCCTCGGATTGTCACCGTCCGATCCGCCTTTTCGCAGCACGATCGCCGGCTATCACTGGGTGGAGATCGGCTCAGAGATAATATCCGCTCTGACGTTGATCGCGGCCACCGTCGTCTTCCTTCGAGCGGCTCCGCATGACGCTCAACAGGACCAGAACGATGAACTCGCGATTCGCCGGCTGCTATTGACGACTGAGCCATCCGATTCACTCGGGTACTTCGCCACTCGCGACGACAGGCAAGCCGTATTCTCGCCCGACGGCCGGGCAGCGATCTCCTATCGGGTGATCCTCGGCGTATGCCTGGCGGCCGGCGATCCCATCGGAGACCGCCGCTCATGGCCCGCGGCGATCGCCAAGTGGCTGGAGCACGCCCGCGCCTACGGCTGGG
>ERZ773056.658-NODE-658-length-18204-cov-10.598986_pt1 | contig 18204 bp, 19 predicted proteins | sample MGYA00580857_ERZ773056 | MGnify/ENA primary metagenome ERZ773056 (study PRJEB29015, sample SAMEA2737996) | human oral metagenome | biome: human oral; feature: human-associated habitat; material: dental | place: China | collected 2114 ... | reverse complement strand
TACCTAAGTTTCTAAGATGTTCCTCCCTATATCTATTAGGGTCATCTTCTTGTGCCAAAATGAATATAGAATAAGAACTAAGGAGTAAGGTAAAGATAAAATGTTTCATGGTTTAAATCTTTTACTGGTAATAAGTAATCTTGCGTTCTATAACATAGGTAGCATTATTATAGTCAGCTACATCATATCTTTTTTCGTATGGTACTTTTACATATTTACCATTAATTTCTTCTATATCATATTTCATTATATGAATAGATTTTATCTTTCCTTTAAGTGTATCAGGAAAGTCGTATTCAATGATAGGGGGTATATGATACGTTTTATTTATATTTTTTATTTCCTTGTTGTTTCCACAAGAACATAGCAAAGATATAAAAACAAAAAAACTTATTTTAGTTATAAAAATGGTGTTTCTCATACTATTTTATTCGTAATAGGTAAAGGTTCTTTCGTAAATATAGTTCTTTCCATTATTATATTTTTCTATTTTGATAAGATTTTGATAGCTATCATAAGTATAAAGTATTTTTCTTATTATTTTATTTCCTTTATAAATTATTTTAGATAGTAAGTTATTGTTTTTGTCATATCTATAAATATCTTTGTTGGCTTCTTTATTATTTTTATAAATAGTTTTTGTAAGATTATCAGCCATATCATAACTATTTGTACAATATTCTTTTTTATTATTGTCATATAATAGTTCTATTTTTATTATTCTATCCTTATCATCATAATAATGAGTATAAGTTCTTACTATCTTTTCTTCTTCATAATCATAGAATCTCTTTATACGACATTTTTCATCATATTGTATCTTTTCTTTAGTAGTACTGTAATAATTTCCGTTAAAAAATTTGGTAAATTTTTCTTCTTCTATAAGTTGGTTGTCTTTATAATGATAAAATATATGTATTTCGTCTCCATTCCTTTTCTTCTCATAACTTTCTATAGGTAAGTTGTCTTTATAAATGTTCTTGATGAGAATATTTTCATCTCCATCTATATTTTCTGTAGCCAAGATAAGTCTGTTCTGGTCATCATATTGGTACTTAGTGATACTTTTTTGACTGATAGAGAATTGTGTAAAATAATAATCTTTTTTGATAAGGTTGCCTCTTTCATCATATTCAAGTTTGTATTCAGAGTCTAATTTTCCTTTTAAATAATCAAGTTTTTTTATAAGCTTTCCCTTGTTATTGTAAGAATAGATAGTAGTTTCTGTGAGTGTATCTTTGTTGTAATAATGACTTTCTAAGAGTTGTTGCTTGTCATTATATTTGTATAGCTCTCGGTAAAGAAAAAGTGTATCACTTTCTTTAAGACTATAACCTTTTAATTCTTGTAACAGTCCTAATGGATTATAGAAATAAGATTTTTCTTCTATATAAGTTCCAAAGTTTTCTCCCCATATAAATTCTCTTAGATAAATAAGACTATCTTTTTCGTTGTATCTCCTTTCATATTTGCTGCTTATATTGCCGTACATATCATATTTGATAAATAGAATTTCTCTTCCTTCTTTATCAAAGCCATAAGTATAATTGTTATCAAAAAGCTCCTTTTTTATAGTGTCATATTTATTATATTCTATAAAATAGTGGGCAGTATGCATAGTTTTTACCTTTCCCAAAAGAGGTCTTTTGAACTCATCATTTATAGCAGGATCTATCTTATATTTTTCTATTTTGTTAGCTGTATTTTGAGCAACTATGACAGTAGTAATAAATAGAAAGGGGAGTAAATAGTTTCTCATAGTATCGCAAATTAAAATTATCTTACCGAACGGAGTATTTTAGGTAGTGATTCCTTCCAAAACTTCCAGTTATGAGTGCCTTGTCGGAATATTTTGGTGTAGTTTATTTGTTTTTCGTCCAAGAACTGACTGAGTGTTCTGTTGGATTCAATCACTAAAGCATCTTCTTCGCCACATTCCAAGGTGTAAGTAGGAAAATGGCTTTTCTCTGTAGCTAATTTAGCATTGATAATGTTTTTGAGTAGGGTAGTGGCAGGTTCTATAAATCCGCCGCTGGTAGAATAGGCATTGCCAAAGAGCTCATGATGTTGGAAAGCTAAGTAAGTTGCTCCGAAGCCGCCCATAGAAAGTCCCGCTATGTTTCGGTGTTCCTTTTCAGAAAGAATACGGTATCTCCTTTCTATCTCAGGAACAAACTCTTGGATAAAGAAGTCTTCATAACGCATATTCGCAGTATTGTAATAGAAAGAGTTAAACCCATTAGGGCAGATGATGATCATCTCTGTAGCGCCTTCGGCTATGGCTTTGTCGGCTGCCGTCTGTAGGCCTCCATCGCTGAACCAACTCTTATAGTCCTGATACATACCATGTAGCAGATAGAGCACAGGATACCTGCGTTGGGGTTCCTTGGCATAGCTGGGGGGAAGATATACCGCATAGTGTTGCTTCCCGCCCAAGATCCTACTCTCAAGGGTAGAGGAGAGGTCTATGGCAGCATCAGAGGTAGGGGGCGCTGGGGCACTGCCTGTATGAGTGGTCTTTGAACAAGAGAGCGATAGGACAAGACCGATGAGTAAAAAGATCTGTTTCATAATCTTAAGGTTTTAGGGTTATAGAAATATAGCATTAGCCAAAGAGGTGAGCGATGACCTCTTCTACTTTGGCATAGGCAATCACATTGATATTGCTTTTAGTAGCGGTGAGCTTGCAGTATTTGGAGATAAAGATGGTGTCAAAACCGAGCTTTTCCGCCTCCGAGATACGTTGTTCTACGCGCTGTACGGGTCGTATTTCTCCTCCTAAGCCTACTTCGGCAGCAAAGCAAAAGGTCTTAGGGATCGCCACATCTTCGTTGGAGGAGAGGATAGCCATAGCCACGCCCAAGTCAGTGGAAGGATCATCTACCGAGATTCCTCCAGTGATGTTTAGAAACACGTCCTTGCTGCCTAAGCGGAAGCCCGCGCGCTTTTCCAGTACCGCAAGGAGCATATTCAGACGCTTGGCATTGAAGCCTGTGGTGGAGCGTTGAGGGGTACCATATACAGCACTGCTCACAAGCGCTTGTATTTCAATCATAAGCGGACGCATACCCTCTATAGTAGCCACTATCGCCGTGCCAGAGCTATTCTCATCGGTCTTGGAAAGGAGCACTTCCGAGGGGTTGTTCACCTCTCTAAGGCCTGTGGAGAGCATCTCATAGATACCCAATTCGGAGGTAGAGCCAAAGCGGTTTTTCAGTGCTCTAAGGATACGGAATACATGGTTGCGGTCGCCCTCGAATTGTAAGACTGTATCTACCATGTGTTCCAATATCTTAGGTCCTGCTATGGTGCCATCCTTGGTGATATGCCCCACGATAATCACGGGAACGCCTGTGAGCTTGGCATACTTGATGAGCTCCGCCGTACATTCCCGAATCTGGGAGATACTCCCTGCCGAGGCCTCTATATAATCCGAGTGGAGTGTCTGTATGGAGTCTATGATAAGGATCTCTGGGTCAAGGTCTTTTATCTGTTGAAAAATGTTTTGGGTTTTGGTTTCAGTAAGTATATAGCAATTGTTACGAGCATTGGTGATACGCTCTCCACGCATCTTGATTTGTTTTTGGCTTTCCTCGCCCGATACATATAGGGTCTTGTAGGGCATACGCATGGCGATTTGTAGCAGCAGTGTACTCTTCCCTATTCCAGGTTCGCCCCCTATGAGTACAACCGAACCAGGTACAATACCTCCCCCAAGTACATTGTTCAACTCTTGGTCACCGCTATCCAATCGCATTTCCTTTTCCGTGGTGATTTCATGTAAGGGAACGTATTTGTTAGTTTTCCTTGAGCGAGGGGTATCATCCTGCTCATCTTCCTTTTTCCATTGGTGTTTTTCTTCCTTTTGGATCACCTCTTCCACAATGGTATTCCACTCTTTACAAGCGTAACATTGTCCTTGCCATTTGCTGTATTGTGCCCCACAGTTCTGGCAGAAAAAAGCAGTTTTTGTCTTTGCCATTTGTCTTTTGTTTTGACAGCAAAGATAAGAATAATTTGTCAATTAGCTCATTTGCCAATGAGTTATTTTGCCAAAAACTAATTTACTGCTGAATATATGCTAAATAATTGGTAAATCACCAAATTTTTTTTATCTTTGCGCCTTAAATCGCTAACCACTGATAACTGACAACTAACAACTGAAAAATATGTTCCTAACCGCCGCCCCTCTTTTTTATTATACACGTATCAGAGAAAGATACAAAAACTCCTATTTGGCAGAGGACGTCAATCAGGTGATTATAGGTATTGACTGTGATTACTTAGATGCTAACCAATATAGTTATTCTTCCTTAGAACAGTATCATCAGCAGCAGAAAGCCATTGCTCCTTTTGCGGGGCTTTTTGGAGTGTTTTCTTATGAGACGATTCATTTCTTTGAACAAATTCCTGACAAAGCCCAAAGGCAGTATGATTTTCCTGCCTTTGTCTTTGCCAACGCGAAGGCTTATCTGCACTACTCCAAGGTGAGTAAGGTGTATTCTTTCTATGGTGATGAGCAGCAGTATTTCCACTTCTTAGAGGAGGCTAATAACCAAGAGTTGCCTCCAACACAAGAGGCTTTTTACCAGCTACAGACCGACCTTACCCAGGAGAGGGCACATTTCTATCAAATGGTAGAGAAAGCCAAGGAGTATATACGTTCAGGCGATGTCTTCCAAGTGGTACTCAGTGAGCAGTTGTCTTTGGAGAGTAATTTGGATTCGCTTGATTTCTACCGCTACTTGAGTAAGGCCAATCCTTCTCCCTATATGTTCCACTTCCCAACCCAATATGGTGATGTGGTGGGTTCTTCTCCCGAAATTTTAGTAGATATCACAGGTAGCCAAATTCATATAGCCCCTATTGCAGGTTCTCGCCCACGTGGAAAAGATGCCAATGAGGATTTACGCTTAGAACAAGAGCTTTTGGCTGACCCCAAGGAGTGCGCTGAACATCGTATGTTGGTGGATTTGGCGCGTAATGATATTGGCAAATTTGCTGAAAAAGGCTCTGTAGTGGTCAAGGATATGATGCATATACTTCGCTACGAACATATCATGCATATAGAGTCCCATGTATATGGCACCAAGCGGGCGGAGGTGTCGCCCTTTGAGGTGATTTCTATCGTTTTCCCGGCTGGTACCCTCAGTGGAGCTCCCAAAATACGAGCGATGGAGCTCATCAGCGAACTCGAATCCTTCCGTCGCAATGTCTATGGAGGGGGGATCGGTTTCCTACACTTCAATGGCAACGTACAGCTGGCTATTGTCATACGTAGTGCCTTTTTTGAGAAAACAGACAAGGACAAGCAGCTCTCAAAGGTCTTTATCCAAGCAGGGGCAGGCATTGTTTATGATTCTTCCCCAGAAAGGGAGTATGACGAAATCTGCCATAAGCGGGCTTCTGTACTGAATGTATTTACCAAAAATTGTAAAGAGAAATGATATTACTGATAGATAATTACGATTCTTTTGTATTCAATGTCGCTCAATACCTCCAAGAACTCACCGATGAGCAGGTGAGAACCGTGCGCAACGATGCGATTACATGGGAGCAGATCACCGCCCTACACCCCTCTCGCATTGTGCTTTCTCCAGGGCCAAAGCATCCTAAGGATAGTGGTATCTGTTTGGAGATTCTTCAGAAGACAACCACCATTCCTGTCTTGGGTATCTGCTTAGGACATCAGGCTTTCGGTCTGGTCAATGGGGCAGAAATTAAGCGTATGAAAGTGCCCCTACATGGGAAAACCTCTACCCTTACGGTAACTGATGATAACACCCTGCTTTTCAGCGGCTTACCCAAACAGTTTCAGGTGATGCGCTACCACTCTCTCTATGTAGGAAAGGAGCAACTCCCTGAGAATATTCGTGTGACAGCTCTTTCGGACGATGATATCATTATGGCCTTAGAGCACAAAGAAAAGCCTATCTATAGCATACAGTTTCACCCCGAATCATTTTTTACCGAGTATGGCAAACATATCATCAAGAACTTTATCACCCATACTCAGAAGGTACAACCCTCACAAGCTGATCATACGCTTGAGAAGGCAAGAGCCAATGAGGTATTCAAGGCAGCACTGAAGAAGTTGCAGGAGAATATTCCTTTAGCTAACGAAGATTTCAAGGAAATTTGCGCTGTTATCCATACCAAACAGTATGATATTGTTCAGTTAGGGGCTCTTTTGGTCTTGATTTCAGAGAAAAGTCTTTATCCTGAATCTCTGACTGCTTTTGTAAGGAATATTTTGGCCTATAGTACCACCTTTGCCGATGAGCGTCCTATGATAGACCTCTGTGGGACAGGGGGTGATGGCCTTAAAACGATTAATATCTCCACTACAGAGGCCTTCATCGTGGCTGCTATGGGGGTGAAGGTAGCCAAGCATGGCAATCGCTCGGTAACCAGCCAGAGTGGTAGCTCCGATGTATTAGGCCAATTGGGGATTCCTTTGGAAACATCACTTTTCGAACAACTAACACACCTCCAGAAAGAGCACTTGGCTTTCTTCCATGCGCCTTTCTTTCACCCTTTGGTAGGGGAGGTGAAGGAGGTTAGGCAAAGGCTCGGTATACGTACGGTGTTCAATGTCTTAGGCCCCTTATTGCACCCCAATACCAAGCTCAAGTATCAGCTGGTAGGGCTCTACCACGAGCCTGTACAGCGCCTCTATGCCGAGACGCTCCAGCTATTGGGTAGAAAACATGCCTTGGTTGTAAGGGGTAATGATGGGTTGGACGAGATTACCCTCTGCGATGAGACTAAAATTGTGGAAGTCAAGGACGGAAAGATACTTGAATATACCATAGCCCCTGAGATGTTTGGCTTCAAAAGGGCTTTCCATGCCGATATACAAGGAGGTACTCCAGAGGAAAATGCGGCCATACTGCTAAGAACGCTCAAGGGCGAGGAGCAATCGCCTAAGTCGGATATCGTGATACTCAATGCTATGTTTGCCCTCTATACAGCCGACTTTGTCAAGCACCCTGCCGAGGCCAAACCGCTTATAGAGGAGGCTATCCGTAGCGGAAAGGTGTACGAACACTATTTGAAGGTAAAAGATAAAAAGTAAAAGGCGTATGAGACAAAAGCTACTAAAATACATACTATTTCTAATAGCTATTTTTGTAACAGATGTTATTTTTCTATTCTTATCCATGAAGGATTATAAGGGGGGTATGTCTTCCTCTTGCTTAGAATGTTCCTTAGGAGAGGATATTTTTGTGTTTTTACTCATAAAAATAGGTGTTTTAGGGGTACTACTTACTCTTTTGTTTAGAGTAGTGAAGAGGAGCGTATATTTGTATGGATTGATTTTATTATTTCTATTATCCACGCTCTACTATATTAATTATATGCTCTTTGTAGATAGAGTTGCTGCTTGGAGTACTTATTCTTTTGAGGAGACATGGATTACCATATTTTGGGATTCCTATAGATATTTTCCTATGCTTATGATTATATATGTTCTTCTGACAAATAAGTTCATTAAAGAAATAGAAAGCATTAACCATTAATCATTAATCATTACTTTGGATATATTATTACAAATAAAACAGCAAAGAGACCTACAACTCCAGCGAGAGTTCACTTCTGTGGAGCGCCCCTCTTTTTTTAAGGCGCTGGCACAAGAAGGCATACGTATCATAGGAGAGATCAAGCGGGCTTCTCCCTCCAAGGGACAGATAGCCCTTGAGGATTTTGACCTCTTAAAGCAAGCAGCTCACTATGTGGAACATGGGGTGGCGGCTTTCTCTATATTGACCGAAGAGGCTTATTTCAAAGGAGATAACACCTTTATTCCTCAGGTAGTAACAGCTTTCCCTCAAGTACCTATACTAAGAAAGGACTTTATTTATACCCCTTTTCAGGTAGCACAGGCCAAGTTCTTAGGCGCCTCGGCTATCTTACTGATAGTAAGAATGCTTTCCGATGAGCAGTTACAGGCACTCCACGCCTTGGCCTACGACTTACAAATGGACGTGCTGGTAGAGGTACATGATGAGGCTGAACTGCAAAGAGCATTGCGTATTCCTAAGTTGAAGATTTTGGGAATCAACAACCGTAACCTCAATACCTTTGAGGTTTCCTTGCAAACTACCGAGCGACTGCTATCCCAAATTCCTGAAGGACAACGCTCTTCACTCTTGGTAGTAAGCGAAAGCGGTTATCTATCAAAGCAAGACGTACGTTATGCCGAGACCTTGGGAGTAGATGCACTCCTTATAGGGGAAGCACTCATGAAAGGACTTTTATTCTAATGGAAAAAACAGCTTTGAAGATATGTGGCATTCGTACTTTGAAGGAGATACAGGACTTGAAGGACTTGCCTATTGATTATTTTGGGTGTATCTTTGCTCCCAAAAGTCCTCGTTGTGTTTCTATGACATTGGCCAAAGAGATTACCGAAGTAGCCCATAGCGAAGGGAAGCGGACGGTAGGGGTCTTTGTCAATGCACCTCTTGAACAAATAATGGATACGGTACGCCTTACAGGGATAGATGTGGTACAACTGCATGGAGAAGAGTCTGCCGACTTTTGCAAGACGCTGACAGCTAAGGGAATAGAGGTGTGGAAAGCATTCCCTGTATGGGATAAGCTGCCTGAGTTGGGTAATTATCTACCCAATATTACCTTTCCCCTATTAGATACCAAGGGAGCCGCCGAAGGGGGTAATGGTTTTGCTTTCAATTGGCAACTATTGGAAGGGCTTCCTTCCTATAGCTTTATCTTGGCCGGTGGCGTCTCTGAGGAGAATGTACAAGAAGCACTCCAGTATAAGCCTACAATTATAGATGTCAATAGCAAAGTGGAGCAAGGTGACAGAAAAAGCCGCCCCCTGATAGAAAAACTAATAGAAAAGATACATAAATACAATAAATAGCCTAATCATATGACCAATAAAGCCTACTTTGGAAACTTTGGAGGGCAATATGTACCTGAAACGGCCATGTTTGCCCTAATAGAGTTGGAAAAAGAATACGAGAAAGCTAAAGGTGACCCTCAGTTCCAAGCAGAATTGGAGGATTTACTCAAGAATTATGTAGGTCGTCCTACACCCTTATATTATGCCAAGAACCTCAGTGCGTACTACGGACATGATATCTTCCTTAAGCGAGAAGATCTCAACCACACAGGGGCACATAAGATCAATAATGCCTTAGGTCAAGTACTTTTGGCCAAACGTATGGGTAAGAAAAAAGTAATAGCCGAGACAGGAGCAGGCCAACATGGAGTGGCTACCGCTACCGCGGCGGCACTCTTAGGGCTTGAGTGTGAGGTGTATATGGGAGCCGTGGATATGCAGCGCCAACAACTGAATGTCTTCCGTATGGAACTTTTGGGGGCTAAGGTGGTTGCCATAGAGGACGGCCTCAAAACGCTCAAGGAGGCTACCACAGCAGCGATACAGTCTTGGGTGGCTGAGATAGAAACAGTCTTCTATGTGATAGGTTCTGCCGTGGGGCCACACCCTTATCCGACGATCGTAAGAGACTTCCAGTCGGTGATAGGTCGTGAAGCACGTGAGCAACTCACCGCTTTAGGTAAGCATGCCGACCACATCATAGCTTGTGTAGGTGGCGGAAGCAATGCGATAGGCATTTTCTCAGGCTTTTTGGACGATACCTCTACCGAGCTCTATGGAGCTGAGGCAGGGGGCGAGGGTATAGATACCGAGAGACATGCGGCTACTCTTACCCTAGGGCGCGAGGGAATTATTCATGGAATGAAAACCTATGTTCTGCAAGACAAGTACGGACAGATAAGCCCTGTGCATTCTATCTCAGCAGGCTTAGACTACCCTGGAATAGGCCCCGAACATGCTTATTTGTTCCAAACCAAAAGAGCTCACTATGTTCCTATTACCGATGAGGAGGCTATGAATGCGCTGCTGCTGACCACTCGTAAGGAAGGTATTATTCCAGCTATTGAGAGTGCGCATGCTTTGGCCTATTTAGACAAATTGTGTCCAACGCTTCCTAAGGATAAAAAGCAAACCATTGTGGTAAATGTATCAGGTAGGGGCGACAAGGATATGCACACCGTTTTTTCAGTATTAAAAGGAGAAAAATATGAATAAGAATACCATTGCTACTGTTTTCAGTGAAAAAGAAAAGGTTAATATAGGTTACATTGTGGCAGGTTATCCCTCTGTGGATTTTACCAAATCGTTCCTCTCCAATTTGGATAGAACAGCCATAGATATCTTGGAGATAGGTATTCCTTACTCTGACCCTTTGGCCGATGGCAAGCTCATTTCTCAGGCTTCTTTTGCCGCCTCCCAAGCAGGAGTAACTACCGATACGGTCTTTGACCTGCTCGCTTCGGTAAAAGGCACAGTACATAAACCCTTAGTGTTCTTGGTCTATTACAATCTTGTCTTTGCTTATGGAGTAGATGCCTTTTTGCAGAAATGTGCAGAGGTGGGTATCAGCGGGCTGATTATCCCCGACCTGCCTTATGAAGAAGCGCAAGAGCTGGTAGAAAAGCTTAGGGCACACCATATTGCTTTTATTCCACTAGTAAGTGTAACTTCCGAGGGGCGTATCGCCTCTATTGCCTCATTGGGTGATGGTTTTGTATATGCTGTGGGTTCTCTGGGGGTTACAGGAAGCAAACAAGTGGATCTGCCACGTCTCGAGGAGTTTATTGCGCAAGTGAGATCCCAGACTTCCTTACCTGTATCCTTAGGTTTTGGTATCAAGACCCATGCCGATGTAGCGCAGATGCGCCAATATGCCGATGGGGTCATCGTAGGTACTAGTATTGTGGCACTTACTAGCTCCAACAACCTCGAAGAGACGATTACTCAAATAAATGAACTCTTTAAATAATGATTAATTGTTAATGGTTAATTGTTAATTTGTAGGGGCGAATGACAATTCGTCCTTTTATTGTTGGTCATTTGCTCTTTTATTATTAGCAATTCTCCCTTTCGTTTTGTTTAAAAGTAGTTTTTGCTATGGGGGGTATTTTTCCTTATTTTTGCCCTTTAAAATAAAAAGCAAAATGAGATTCTTTTTCTTACTGTTTTTCTCCTCTTTGGTAGCTTTCTCTCAACAGATAGACCCACTTCGTACCAAAGACGAACAAGCACAAACCCGCTGGGTGGATAGCCTGTATAACTCCATGAACTTGGATCAAAAAATAGGGCAACTATTTATGGTTCAGGCTTTTAGTTCGCATACAGCCAAGCAGCAGAAACCTATCAAGGATTTGATTAAGAAATATCATATCGGAGGGGTTATCTTCTCCAAAGGTTCCCCTGTGGCTCAGGCAAAACTTACCAATGAGTTCCAGTCTATGGCCAAAACACCGCTCTTGGTGGCTATGGATGCTGAGTGGGGACTGGCTATGCGCCTTGATTCCGTTTATGCCTTTCCGTGGAATATGACCTTGGGCGCCCTCAAGGACAATGCCTTGGTGGAACAAACAGGCAAACGTATCGCCCAACACTGCAAGCGCTTAGGAGTGCATATTGATTTTGCACCTGATATTGACATCAATACCAATCCAAAAAATCCTATCATAGGTAACCGCTCTTTTGGCGAAAGCAAGTTCAATGTTGCCCAGAAAGGCGTAGCTCTCACCAAGGGCATGCAGAGTGTAGGGGTATTGGCTTGTGGCAAGCACTTCCCTGGTCATGGGGATACCGAAAAGGATTCTCATAAGACCCTCCCTACTGTCTCTTTCTCTCGCGAACGCTTGGAGAGTACCGAGTTCTACCCCTTCCAACAGCTTATCAGTGCAGGAGTGGCCTCCCTTATGGTAGGTCACCTGAATGTACCTGCCTTAGATGAGGGCAAGCCTACCTCTATCTCCTACAAAGTGGTCTCTGGACTGATCAAGCAGCAAATGGGCTTTCAGGGACTCATCTTCTCCGATGCCTTGGGGATGAAGGGCGTGGCCGACTATGCCGAGTCTTCCCAAGTGGATCTACAGGCTTTCTTGGCGGGTAATGATATCCTTTTGATGTCCTCCGACCCAATCAAAGGGATAGAAGCACTCAAGAAGGCTTACGAGAAAGGAGAGATCAACGAATACCGCTTGGCACATTCGGTGAAAAAGATACTTAAAGCTAAGTACTGGGCAGGACTTAATAAGTACAAACCTGTGTCACTAACCAACCTTACCCAAGACCTTAATACCAAGGAGGACGACCTACTTGTAGAAAAAATCTATGAGAAGGCCATTACCTTAGCCCAAAACCCTAAAAATGTACTGCCACTAAAGAACTTAGATACTAAGAAGACTGCATATATCAAGTTTGGTGATGATTCAGGATGGGAGTTTTTCAAGAATTTACGCTATTATCAGGACGTAGTACAGCTCAAGAGTGGTTCATGGGAGGCACTCAAGAAAGAAATGGCACCCTACGACCGTATTATCATTGGTTTGCACCGCTCTAGTGCTTCTCCTTGGGCAGAATATAAGTTCAATGCTCAGGAGTTAGCCCTTCTCCAAAATATAGTCAAGGAGAAAAAGGAGGTGATACTTACTATCTTTACCAAACCTTATGCTCTTTTGGATTTGCCAGACCTCAGCTATTTTGCGGCTGTAGTAGTGGCCTACCAGAACGTACCTTTTGCGCAGCAGAAAGCAGCCCAACTCATCTATGGGGCGATTCCTTTTGAGGGCGTCTTGCCGGTAACTGCCCATAAGAGTATCCTCTTTGGTCGTAACCTACCTACCAAACCCCTCAATCGCTTGGCCTATGGTTTGCCTGAGAATGCGGGGTTGAACTCAAAAAATTTTTACAAGATAGACTCTATAGTAACCGAAGCTATTCAAAAGCAAATGACCCCCTCGGCTCAAGTATTAGTAGCACGCAATGGGGTAGTGGTCTATCAGAAGAGTTTTGGCCGCTGTACCTATGATAAGAACGCCGAACAGGTAACCAATAACACCTTATACGACTTGGCTTCACTGACCAAGATTCTCTCTACCCTGCCTGAGCTAATTGACCTATATGACAAACAGAAAATAAAGCTCAATGCCTCCCTCTCTACACTGCTGCCTATGCTCAGTGGTACCAATAAAGCCGATATTACTGTCAAGGAAGCACTCTCTCACTATGGACAATTACAGGCTTGGCTACCTTTCTATCGTAGAACCATGGATACAAAGACCAAAGTACTCTCTTCTGATATCTATAACTCCACACTTACGCCCAAATATCCTACTCAAGTAGCGGAAAATATTTTTATCACAGATCATTATCGTGATACGATCCTACAATCTATTGCGAAAAGTGATCTGATCAAGCAAAAAAAATATCTTTATAGCGACCTTTCTTATTATTTATTTCAAAAATATATAGAGAATACCAAGGGCAAACCGCTGAATGAGTTGGTAGAGAAAGATTTTTATAAGAGTATGGGTGCCTATCAGCTCACTTACCGCCCTTTAGACCACTTTCCTAAGGAACAGATAGCCCCTTCGGAGGAGGATAAGAACTTCCGCCAACAGCTTCTCCGTGGTTATGTAAATGATCAAGGGGCTGCCATGCTTGGAGGAGTAGCAGGTCACGCAGGACTTTTTGGTACAGCCAATGATGTGGCCAAGATGATGCAGCTCTACTTGCAAAAGGGCTATTACGGAGGGATACGCTACTTCTCCGCAAATGCTTTTGATGCTTTCAATAAGACGTATTTTATCTCCGAACGTAACCGCCGTGCCTTGGGCTTTGACAAACCGCAACTTCCTGGACAGGGAGGCTATACCTGTGGCTGTGTATCGCCTGAGAGCTTTGGTCATACAGGCTTTACAGGTACCTTGGCTTGGGCAGACCCCGCCACTCAGACCATCTATGTCTTCCTCTCCAACCGTACTTTTCCTACCGCTGATAACAAAAAGTTGATCACCGAAAATATCCGTGCTAAAATCCAAAAGGTAGTACAGGAATCTATCATGTAGTTCTTAAGTATATGGAAAAGAATTTTTATGACTTAGAGCTTATCAAAATATTAGAAGAACATATAGAAAATGGAGATTTTCAAATAATAGAATCTAATATCTATGTTGATAAGGTGAATGCTAACCTGCCTTTTAAAGGGAGTAGAGTTAATTTTGGGCAATTGGAAGAGTATCAAAGTATATTTTTTGATGATTATGAAACACTTGTTCCTTTTATAAGGGATATTGCAACTAAGGTAGGTATAAAACCAGATGAAAAAGTGGTTTATATGGGAGATAATGTATCGAACCTAACCTATATATTCTCATTTGAATATTTAGATAAAGTCATTGTAGATATATTAGATAATATACCTGAACATCATTACTTTCTATCTCAAGATATGAAGTGGATTCTGTATATATCATATGAAGATTGTGCAGAATTTGCGTTGATAATTTAATTTCCTATTATAGAATAACTTATGGCAAGTTATCAATCTTTATTAATAGACAGAACGGTAAGTATACTGTACAAGGCAGTAGAAGAAAAGACACCTCTTATTTCGGGTTGGATAGGAGGAAATCCTCCTTTGTATTTTGACAATTGCTTAGAGCTAAAAGACCACAATTATACTTTTTACTTGACACTTCAGCATCCTTTCCATAAGGAGCAAATGATTTCTATCTTCATTCCAGATTATGAGACTTACTTGAACTACAAAATATACCCAGAATGTGCTATAAAAGTGTTTGAACATCCATTCACAGAACAAAGTAATTTATCACTCCTAAGAACGCCCTTTATGCAGGAGCAACAGTATATAGTAAAGACAAAAATCTGCGATACCAATCAGGCTATTAAGGAACCTTCTCTTATCAAATTTGGCGGAACACCTGACCTGATACAGAACAAATCCTTTTATTATGAAGCGCTTCATAATGATGGCTATAAGTTTCTTTTTCAAATAAATGAAGATGGATATCCCGATAACTTAATCAAGGGAAATTATCCTTTCAGTTTTGGTAGTCTCTATATTTATGCAAAAATCACATCTGAAGAATTTTCCAATCCTTTGGCAGGCTTTTGGCAATATACATAAATGGAATACAGCTATAAAACTATATTAAAAAAATAGAAAGAAACTACGAATAGATAAATATATTAGAGAAAAAACATTATATTGCATAAAAAAGTGCTGATAAATTCAATAAAATATATTTATACAAAAAATATTATTGCATAAAAATAGCTGAATTGGTAGAATCATAATAAAATATATCTAGATTATGAAAAAAATATTCTGTATTCTTTTACTTATAGCATCAATTATAGCTTGTAATAATATAAAAAAACAAAAAAACAATCTATCTCTTTACAATCAAGAGGGTATAAGAGAGATTGATTGTGGAAAAATGATCTTAGAAATAGTTCAATCAAGTAATTTAGATTTATCAGCGTATTCAGATTATTTCGTAAGAATAGAACGAATTGAAGATAATAGCATCATTATTCAAGTATATTTTGAGAATGACATTTCAGAAACTAATGATACAAAACAAATTATAGAAAGTACTATTGCTTGGTTGTCATTGGATGTTAATAAAAAAGAATTGTATAATATAACTTTTGATTTAGAGAATCCAATAACTCTGAGCTTCAATAAAGAATTGCTTAATATCAATGATATTAAAGAAATATGTAAAAGTAGAGATTAAATTTATTAGATAGGTTTGTAGTTCACTGCTGTTGCCCTTTGATTTAAAAAAATACAACTCTAAGAACAATTTTTAGTAATACAAATAATGACAAACGATTTTAAAAATAAAATAGATTCCTATCTTTCATCAGAAGTAGGTAGACTTTTTATTCGATATAAGAATGAAGCTAAAGATATTGATTATACAGAGAAAGAATTGGATATTACAATAGATGATGCGCTCAAATATGTACTATTGACCTATGGAGGGGCTTATATTGGGGTAGATTTGTTACCTTGTTCTAAAGATCCTAATAATAAAAATCAAGAGACCATTTTAGATTATACAAAATCTATAAGAGACTATTATAAAGAAATAAATGTTTGCCATAGTATCCAATCAGGATATGTTATATCCATAGAGGGAAATGGGGATATTATCTTTGTAGATTCAGAGAACAAAGTAAAAATATTCTATCACGATACTAATGAAGAAGAATTATTAGCCAAGAACTTTGAGTCTTTTATAATAGAGCTGATATAGTAAAAGATTATGATAGAGACGATTACGGAACTACTTGCTTATGTTGATGGAATAGCTACTTTTAAAGGGCAGGAATATCCCTTTGAACTCTTCTGTAATGGTACAAAAGTAAGCGGAAGTTTGCAGGAATATTTACTAATGGAAATAGAAGAGGAGCAATCATGATAACAAATCGATTAAAGAAACTACTTCTTGAGAACAATATAACTATTGATTATAAAATTAGCCCCACAGAGTTTAATGCTAAGAAAGAGTTTATAATCAACATGTACCAATCAAAAGGATATGAGTCAATCAATGATTCACTGATACTCTTTTTAGCGTATTTCCTAAATAAAAGTTTCTCAGCAAGAGATAATAATATAGATTTTACTTTGGAAAAAGTATTGACAAACAAGAATAAAGGGAGTTATTCTTACATAGAGAGTTGTTTTGACTTAAAAAACTTAATTCCTTTTGCAATGGCGTATGATGATTATTATACATTGGTTATTGGTGAAGATAATAGAGTCTATGCGGAAGGGTTTGAGCTTCTTCTTTATGGAAGTGATCCCTTCGAGGCTTTGGAAAACTTGCTACAGGGTACTCCTATAGAGGCATTTAAGTTATAATCTGTAAATTTCATAAGACACAAAAGGAAGTTGTCACAGGCTTTTATTAAATATCCTCCGTACGTTTCTTGTAGCTTGTAGCCTATCATACCAAGAGTTTGTAACTTTATTACAGATTTATGGAGCTGGGTATGTAGGGTAATGAGTGTGAGCCACATAAGTATAAATTAGGGAGGTATAGGGTATGAGTAATGCAAAATGTGTCAGCGCGGAAAGTTGATAGAAAAAGTAATTTTGTTTGACTATAATAGGAGTTGTTAAAAATCAAGAAAATGACAAAAGAAATACTAATAGTAGGATTGGGTAGCTTTGTAGGTGGAGCCTTACGCTATATACTCTCTGGAGCCTTTAGTAAGGTAGGACGAGAGTGGGCATTTCCCATAGGTATTATGGTGGTGAATGTCTTAGGCTGTTTTTTGATAGGGCTGCTGTATAGCTACTTTAAAAATAGGGTAGGGGAGTCTCTTCTGCCTTTATTACTGATGACAGGCGTTTTGGGTGGTTTTACTACTTTCTCCACTTTCTCACTTGAAGCCGTACAGCTATTAGAGCAGCATGAATATCTAAAAGCTACTCTTTACGTGGTAGGCAGTGTAGGATTGGGAGTAGGAGCGTGCTTTGGAGGAATGAGACTGTTGGGTAATTAGACAATTATTTCTTTGGATTTTTGCAAAAATGGTCAAATTATTTCTTTGGATTTTTGCAAAAAAAGACGATTTATTTCTTTGGATAATTTAATTTTTGTATCTTTGCCCTCTGATATATAACTACTTATAAGATGTATTACCCAAGGTTAATAGACAACTACTTAAAAGAATGGGCTTTACGCCCTACTCACAAACCTTTATTGTTAAGGGGTGCCCGTCAGGTGGGTAAATCAACAGCCGTAAGAGAGTTGGGCAAGCAGTTTGAGAATTTCGTAGAAATAAATTTAGAAAAACAACCCTCGTTTATATCCCTCTTTCAGGGCGACCTCGATGTGAAGCGTATAGTACCCCAGCTTTCAGCTATGGTGGGCAAGCCTATAATAGCTGGGCAAACACTACTTTTCATAGACGAGATACAGACCTCTGCCGAGGCGATTATGGCATTGCGTTTTTTTAAAGAAGATATGCCTGATTTGCATGTAATAGCAGCAGGCTCGCTCTTGGAGTTTGCCCTCGAAACACTGCCTACCTTTGGGGTGGGGCGTATCCACTCTATGTTTGTCTACCCAATGACCTTTGATGAGTTCTTAAGGGCTTGTGGTGAAACCTTGCTGTTGGAAGCACGCAATAGTGCTACTGCTGAAGCGCCTTTACCTCTTCCCTTGTATGAGAAGTTAGTAGGGTTATTTCGTTCTTATATGTTGGTAGGGGGTATGCCAGAGGTAGTAGCCAAGTGGGTAGCCACACGCGATTATTTGGCTTGTCAAGAGGTGCAAGATGATATTGTACTTACCTATCAG
>ERZ773056.656-NODE-656-length-18216-cov-12.496063_pt1 | contig 18216 bp, 14 predicted proteins | sample MGYA00580857_ERZ773056 | MGnify/ENA primary metagenome ERZ773056 (study PRJEB29015, sample SAMEA2737996) | human oral metagenome | biome: human oral; feature: human-associated habitat; material: dental | place: China | collected 2114 ... | reverse complement strand
AAGGAACAACGATTGAACCTTTGCGGGGAATTTTTAGAACATGCCTTAAGGCAATATTTATAACCTGTCTTTCAAGACATATCGGAAAACTTAAAATAGAAATAACAACATCCCATACAACATGAAGAAAGAACTTATATGCTTGTTGCTGTGCTGTGCAGGAACTGCCGTTGCACAGCAAAACGGCAATTATGTAATAACAGGAACGATGACGGTAGACTCGCTACGCTACACACCCGAACGTATAAAGAAGGTGTATCTAACCCACGAAGTTCAGGGGCAAGACGTAGTTGTAGACTCTGCCACCGTTGAAAACGGGCGGTTTACCTTCAAGGGTAAAGCTCCCGGAGTGGTTGCTCCCTACCGCATTTCGGGCTTTGACAATGGCACCGTGCAGCTGTTTCTCGAACCGGGAGAAATCACGGTGTTGCCTTTCGATGGGCGTTTCCCCGTAGGTGCGAGCGTAAAGGGCACGCCTGGCAACGACGTTCTCTTTGCTTACCAGCAATCGGGAAGTGGTGCCGTAGACATAGCTAAGCAGCGTATGGATAAGGTTTTGGCCAGTCTGCCCCCCGAACAGCGTAACGATGAGAAGGCGTTTTATCCCTATCAGCGTGCCACATACTATGTAAACAGTTTGTCGCACCGCACAACCGCCATGCGTTTTGTGGCCCGTCACCTCGACTCGCCCGTAACGCTTTACATCATTAAATACGACCTGTTCAGGTTCTTTACTCCCCAAGTGTTGGAAGAAACCTACCTCAACGCCGTGCCCGCCGCCGTGCGTAAGCATCCCATGTATCGCGAACTAACCAACTTGGTGCGGGCAGCCAGTCTGGAAGTGGGCAAGCCTGCGCCCGACATAGACGGTTTAACGCCTGATGGAAAACCACTCGCCCTGTCAGACTTGAAGGGAAAATACGTGCTGATTGACTTCTGGGCATCGTGGTGTGCGCCCTGCCGCCGCGAGTTTCCCGTTATCAAACAGGCTTTGCAAGAAACGCAAGGCAAGGTGCCTTTCATGGTGTTGAGCTATTCGATAGACAGCAAGAAGAAGGAATGGACCGACTGCATAGAGCGCAACAGCCTAACGCATGCCAACTGGCAACACATTTCTGCGTTGAAGGGATGGGGTTCGCCTGCGGCCAAACTATATAATGTTGAGGCCGTTCCACGCACGGTGCTTATCAGTCCCGAAGGCAACATCGTGGCCTTCGACTTACGCGGCGAACAGCTTATTGAGGCCGTTAGGAAGATGAAGACTACCAGTGCTAAACCTGCTGAAAGCCAAAAAGGTAAGGCGGATGCTGCAAAGGCTGTGGCTAGCGAGGTGAAAGAGATACCCGACAAACCGCTTTACGAAGAGTATCTAGCACTAGAACGCCAACGTGACAAGCAAATTGCAGAAGACCTTGCGAAACTTCGCAGCACTAAGGGCGAGGCATATCTCAACACGGCTGATGGTAAGATAGATGCTGAGGGCATTCGCCGTGCCGCCGATATTGGATGGACGGCCGAACGTTTCCAATTCTTGCTCGACCATAACACATCGCCCCTGATGCCCTTACTTGTGGAACGCGACATGCTGCCTATCTTTAATAAAGAATACGGCCGTCAGCTTTCGGCTGCTGTTGCTCCGCAGGTGCTTACGCACCCATACGCTCGTTCGCTCGAAAACAATGTGCGTTCGCGCAACCTCATGCAAGGTAGCGATGTGCCCGACATTGCCCTTCCGCTGGCCAACGGCACTGTTCGGCAACTCAGCAACAGCTTGGGCAAGTTTGTATTGCTTACGTTCTGGGCATCGGGTTGCCCCACTTGCCAACGCGACTTGCCCCTGCTTAAAAAGCTGTATGACGAAACTCGTGGCTCGAAAGACAAGTTCGAGATGATTGGTTTCTCGCTCGACAAGAACCCCAAAGACTGGAAAAAGGCCATGAAAACGCTTGGCATAGATGCAGCAGACTGGTTGCAGGCCTGCGACTTCAAGGGTGGTGCATCGCCTTCTGTTCGCCTTTTCAATGTTGGGGAAACGCCCACCAATGTGCTTATCGACCCAGAAGGCAAGGCCATCTCGCTGACTTTGCAGGGCGAAGAGCTGGTTACGCGAGTAAAACAAATTCTATCTGGCGACTTGTATTATCAGAAAGAGGAGCCTAAGAAGTAGGCGTTAAGCCCTGTGCGCACTGCTAATGCGCACCGCATACAAGGTATAGGCGCGTTCTATAAAAGGGGAGGAATGCCATATTCCCCACCTTTATAGAATGCGCCTATGTGATATCATACCGAATTGTAGCATTACTTTCACGTCTGGCAAGACCATCGTTGGCATAAAAACATCTTGACTTTTCTCTCTTTCTTGTCTTCTTCAGAGTAATTAGTATGCAGCTTATGGAGAGTGTGCTGAATGATTTCCAATAGGTTAGTTTCGATACATAACCGCGTTTTGCCACAGGCAAATGGGGCGAGATTTCAAATTTTAATGTAAATTTGTTCAGTACTTCGTACACGAGAGGATTGTTTGTCTTGCATCTTTTCGCTACATTGAAGATAATAAACACTTTACAGTTAATTGGAATATTAAAATCAAGATAACTTCAATATGAGAAGAATTGTTTTTATTATGGCACTCGCACTTTGTTTTCTTGAGGCCAAGCCTCAAAAAATAGATATACAAATGAGTGCTTACACATTTGCTTTAAATGATAGTATATCTTTCTCTGTCTGTAATACAGACTCCTTAGATGTATTTTTCAATGTACAGTTAGAAAAGAAAAAGAGCGGAGAAAAGTATGTCTTATATGCAGAAGATGTATTTAGTAGTGCGTATGGCAAAAGCATCGTATTGTGCTTAAAGCCAAGACAACATTCTAGGCTTAGCTTTAAATTAAGAAATCAAGTGCTTTATTATATGAGAAAGCACAAAATTCAAAGCAAAATGACTAACGAATTAAATAAAAAAGGGGCTTTTCGCATAAAGGTTTATTGCGGTTTAAATGATAAAGACATGGACTCAATCATTTATTCTGATACTTTCATTATAAGATGAGCATAATAGAATATTTAGGCCGTCTTGACTTTTAATGTTTCTATAAATTGAGTGGAGTTTGTTGTCTTTGTGATGCCAACACTAGACACCCCTTATCACATACGAAGTGCAGGACAAATCAACTCACAGTTTTTTTAACTCCCGAAAGCTCAACAACTCCCAAATACATCAACTCATCAACTCTCCAACTCATCAACTCAAAGCTCAAAACACAGAAACTTACAAACTCAAAAACTCACAAGTTCAACAACTCACCAACTCAAAATCTCATCAACCCAAAATCTCATCAACCCAAAATCTCATCAACTCAAAGACTTAAATTATTGCCTTTTATTTTACAATACCGCTCTAATTTTCACTCCGTTCTAGCGAAAATTTAGGCTATAAAGTAGGAAAATATGCGCTATTTATAAGCTTTCGTGCCTTTGGTTTTGTCTATTTTTAGGAACAGAACCTGCATTTTGCACCATTTTGCCTTTCTAGATTGGTTGGCAGCTCTTATTTTTTCAACTCCAATTGCCCACTTTTAGCCCCTAAAACCCCACTTTTTAATGGTCATTTTGCCCCTTTCAGCCATGTGTTTCATGGCTCTATGGGGTTTTGTTTATACAATTGCTGTGGATGTTTATGCTTTCCGTCTTACATTTAGCGGCAAATCGCACCGCATTTAGCAGCATTTCACCTTGCGTTTAGCACCAAAATGCCTTGCGTTTAGCACCAAAACGCACTCCATTTTGCAGCAAAACGCACTGCGTTTAGCGGCATTTTGCAGTACATTTAGCCGCAAATAGCCCGAAAACTGGTGCAAATGGTAGTGTTTCTAAATAAAAATTCATTTTGCCGCACTCACATCCTAACCCCTTTTTGCATCAAAACAAACCTTCGCGAGAATCGATTTTTTGCGGCAAGGTGGGAGGTTGGTGAGCGTGAAGGGCACTCATAATGTTAAAATTTACACTGAAAAGTTGACAAGGATTCAGGTCGACAAGGTTTCAAGTTGACGAGTTTACAGGTTAATGAGTTGACAAGTTAACGAGTTGACAAGTTAATGAATTGACAAGTTAATGAGTTGATAAGTTAATGAGTTGATAAATTAATGAGTTGACAAGTTAACGAGTTGACAAGTTAATGAGTTGACAAGTTAATGAGTTGACAAGTTAACGAGTTGACAAGTGAACAAGTTGACGGGCGTGCTGGTTCGTGGGTTTATTAGTTGGGGAGTTAACAAGGATTGCCGTCCACTCTGCAACCGAGCATACGGCTTAACTCCTTAACTCCTTAACTCCCTAACTCCTTAACAAGTTTTTTTCAAGTCATAACAACGTTTTGCCACAGACAAATGGGGCGGAATTTCAGATTATATCGTATCTTTGTCCAGTACTTCGTACATGAGCGGGGAGTTCATTTAGGTTTTACTGCACAAAGACAATAAACTCCGCTCTGTTTATAGGAATATTTAAAATCAAGATAACTTCATATCATACGAAATGCTAAAACTCGATAAAATGGCGCAGAAAGACGAACTAAACCAATTAGAGGAACAAAGACAAATAGACGAACAGATGATGCGCAAGGCCTTAGACGAGGCAAAGCAGGCCTTGGCACAGGGCGAAGTGCCCATTGGGGCAGTGATTGCCTGCAAAGGTAGGGTGGTGGCGCGTGCTCATAACCTTACCGAAACGCTTTGCGACGTTACGGCGCATGCCGAAATGCAGGCCATAACGGCAGCTGCTAACATGCTTGGCGGAAAGTATTTGCCCGAATGCACGCTCTATGTAACGGTTGAACCTTGTCCCATGTGCGCCGGTGCATGCGGTTGGGCGCAGCTGGGGCGCATTGTTTATGGCACGCGAGATGAGAAACGGGGATACGAACGCTATGCCCCAAATGTGCTGCATGCCAAGGCTACGGTTACGGCTGGCGTGCTAGAAGAGGAGTGTCGCGAACTAATGAAGAGCTTTTTTAGTGGATTACGAAAATAATTTGTTGGACAGCTTATGCCCCGACGGCATCTTTTAAGCCTATCTTATCAGCTTGCTGCGGCCAAATAGGTAAGACATGTGTGTGTAGTCGAGGGCGCGAGCCAAATAAATACTGCCTATGACGCCCATTGCAACCGAAACAGCTGCATGCAATAGGCCAGTTGGTTCGAAGGCGAAAGCGGGAAGTGTGAACTTGGCGAGCATGGTAAAGATGGGGTGGAAGATGTAGATTGGAAAGGTGTTTCGACCAACGTAATGCGCCACGGCTTTCATTTTGTTACCCAAATAGCTGTGCAACTTGGCTGCAAAACAGAAAAAGCAAAACACACTTATAAGGATGGAGATGGTTGCCCAGTCTTGAAACGCGGGTGTACCAACCAAAAAGAGGAAAGGTATTACGGGCCATAGACTGCTTACATACACCTTAGAAAAGTCTTTAACAAGGTGCCTGATGCCTACGCCAACAAAATAGTAGGCTGCAAATCTGATGTTGAGCAGGGGCGTAAATTGGGCAGTGAGTATAATGAAGGTGGCGAAAATAGAGAGCTTGGCCGCCGTGCTGATTTTCGGGACTACACGAAACGAGGCGTAATAAAGAACGCCACACACCACCATGAGATGTAAAAACCAATATGGACCGATAGACTTGATGAAAAGCACATGGGCAAATGCCTGCCACGTTGGTTGGGTAAGTCCGTCCCTTACGGGCAAAAACAGCGACAAGGCTGCATATCCCGAAACCATTACGATATAGGCCAGAGCTATTTTAGAGAGGTAAAGGGCGTAGGTTTTCAAGGGCTTGTTGATGTTTACTAGAAAGCCCGTAACGACCAAGAAACTTGGCATGAGGAAGGCTAGAATGGCGTTTTTGAGTAGCGGATAGTGAGTGCCGAAGTTAACGATGTGGATAAGTATAACTAGGACAATGAGTATTGCCCTGAAAAAGTCGAGGTGGTTATTGTGATTCATTGTTAGTAATATATAAGGGGGATGCGGCAACTGGCATGTCGCATCCCCCTTGGGGTTGTTAAGGTTCGTTGTGTGTACAGCGGCTTGTTCTGCGCCTTTGTTTGTCCATTGGGTTTTTAAGGCTAAATGCGTTAGAACAAAGTGTGCGCTGCGGTTAAATAAGCTGGGAAACTTTATCTCACAACAGCAACGAAATATTTGCTTGTGCTCCAGAACACGTCGGGGTTGGTAATGGTAAGCACATACTCCTTATTCACGTCTTTTTCGAGCGAGTAGCTAGAAGCGGGGTGAGTGGTGAGGAGCTTAACCGACTTAGAATAGAACTTAATTTCTTTAAGCGTGCGAATGTCTACGCGGGTGAAGTAGGCTTTGTTGAAAGCGCTTTGCAGTACTTTCCCGTCTACAAGGATGCCTTGTTCTTTCAGTTCCTTCTTCGTTCCGAACACGTACCAAGCGGTGTGTATCTGCTTGTCTTGGTCGCTAATGGTTTGCGCCTTAGCCGTGTTGTCGGTCTTCAGCTTCGTAACGTGGGTGTTAAGGTTGTTAACCTTTTCGTCCAACTCGGAGATGTGGATGTCCTTAGCATCGAGTTCGGCGCGCAGTTGTTGCAGTTGTTGGTCTTTCTCGTCCAATTGCTTCATCAGCCTTTCAACTGTTTTCTTCAGTTCTGCACCCTTGAAAGTACTTTTCTCCAGTTGTGCGCGCAGTTTTTTCAACAGTGCACGGTTTTCTTCCATGCGTTGTGTGATGAACTTGATGTTTTCTTTAATCTGCTCAGACTTGTTGGCCCCTTCGCCGTCTTTTGCGATATTGACATGGTTTTCGGCCTCATTAATCTGTCGGAATCCGTCTTGGATTTCGTTCATGGTGGCCATCATGTCGTTCAACTGATTGTCTCTTTGTTGGATAATTTGCTGCAAAGAGTCGTTAAGTTGCGGTTCTCCATTGGTTTTACCTTGTTTGCAGGCTGCCAACGACAATACTGCAAAACACGCGATAACAAGTTTCTTCATAATTTTTCTCCTTTCGATTTTTTATCTTTTTTACTACTAGTTCCAGCTAAAACAATAACTATTTCACCACGTGGGGGCGTTTGTTCGAAGTGTTTAGCTACCTCTTGAAGCGTTCCCCGCACGTTTTCTTCGTGCAACTTGGATATTTCCCTGCATACGCACACTTGTCGTTCGGAGCCTACCGTCTCGGCCAGTTGCGTAAGTGTTTTCAGCAATCTGTAAGGCGATTCGTAAAACACCATCGTGCGTTGTTCGTCTTTTAGGTTTTCGAGATATGTTTTCCGCCCTTTCTTTTGGGGGATGAAACCCTCGAAACAAAACCTGTCGCAAGGCATTCCCGACGATACCACGGCAGGGATGCAAGCCGTTGCGCCTGGCAAACAGTTAACGATTATGCCTGCCGCCACCGCTTCGCGCGCCAGGAAAAAACCTGGGTCGCTGATGCCCGGCGTTCCCGCATCGCTAACGAGGGCGATGTTTTGGCCCGCTTTAAGGCGTTCTACAATGCCGGCAGACGTGCCATGCTCGTTAAACTTGTGGTGCGATTGCAGGTGAGCCACCTCAATGCCCAAATGTTTGAGCAAGATACCCGTCGTTCGGGTGTCTTCTGCCAGTACCAAATCGGCCTCTTTCAGGGTGCGAATGGCGCGCAGCGTGATGTCCTCCATATTACCCACAGGGGTGGGTACAATGTATAAGATGCCCATATTGTACGCAAATATAGCAATATATATTCCTAGTAGCAAAAAAAGCAGGCGTTTGTTTGCAATTTTTAAAACGTCTTTTTGTACTTTTGCATCAGTATGATTGATAATGCAACTGGCGAGAACCACCGCCAAGGAAGAGTGGAAGTGATTTGTGGCTCGATGTTTTCGGGCAAGACAGAGGAGCTGATACGGCGTATGAAACGTGCCGTGTTTGCCAAACAGCGGGTTGAGATTTTTAAGCCTGCCATTGATACGCGCTTTTCGGAAGACGACGTTGTGAGCCACGACCGCAACGCCATTCATTGCACGCCCGTGGATTCGTCGGCGGCGATATTGTTGCTTTCGGCAGACATCGACGTGGTGGGCATTGATGAGGCGCAGTTTATGGACGAGGGGCTGGTGGCCGTTTGCAACGAATTGGCCAACCGAGGCGTGCGCGTTATCGTTGCTGGCCTTGACATGGACTTTAAAGGTGTGCCTTTCGGTCCAATGCCTGCGCTGTGCGCCATTGCCGACCACGTAACAAAGGTGCATGCCATTTGTGTTAAGTGCGGTGCGTTGGCTTACGTGAGCCATCGCATTGTGGAAGGAGAGAAGCGTGTGATGCTTGGCGAGATGCAAGAGTACGAACCCCTGTGCAGGCATTGTTATCAGAAGGCTATATTAAATAGGAGTGGTGCGACTGATGCTGCTGTCTAGCTGCCGGGCGGGAGTTGAAACAGATTGGGCGATGCTGCAATTTGCTTAAGTTTGCCACTAGCTGCCAACTTATTGGTCTTACCATTTTCGTTTCCCTCCCCCTTTTCTGTAAATAATCAAACTAAAATAGATATGTTAGAAGAGAAAATAACCCTAGACAAGCTGGTAAGATGGGTCATCTGTGCCCTGATTATCCTTGCGGTTTACTTCATTACCAACAGCATGAGCGAGGTGCTTTTGCCCTTTTTCATTGCTTGCTTGTTGGCTTACTTGCTTTATCCTTTGGTGAAATTCACCGAGAAATATCTGCATATACGCATTCGTACGCTGTCTATCATCTTTGTGTTGTTGGTTCTTGCGGGCTTGGTTACAGGCGTTGGACTGCTTGTGGTACCGTCGTTGATAGACCAGTTCGACAAGATTTCTGAGTTGGCCGCACGTTATTTGGGCAGTCCCAAAAGTTCGGGCGGCCTTTCTGGCTATATTCAGCATTGGTTGCAAGAACACCAAGAAGACATCGACCGCCTTATTAAGAGCAAAGACTTTAACGATGCCGTGCGTACGGCCATGCCCAAGTTGTTTAACCTTTTGGGGCAGACGGCAAGTGTGGTGGTGAGCATCGTGGCATCGTGCATCACCTTATTATATATGTTCTTCATTTTGCTCGATTACGAGTTCCTTACCGACAACTGGGTACGCATATTCCCAAAAAAGTATCGCCCCTTTTGGAACGAACTTGCGCAAGATGCCTCGCGCGAGCTTAACAATTACATTCGTGGGCAAGGGTTGGTGTCGCTTATCATGGGAATCATGTTCTGCATCGGCTTTACCATCATCGATTTTCCCATGGCTATCGGCATGGGTATTCTCATTGGGGTGATGAACCTTGTGCCTTACCTGCACACATTCGCCCTTATTCCCACGGCATTCTTGGCTCTTCTCAAAGCTGCCGACACGGGACAGAATTTTTGGATTATCTTCGGAACGGCCATTTTGGTGTTCGCCGTGGTGCAAATTATCTCGGATATGGTGGTGACGCCGCGCGTAATGGGTAAAGCTATGGGGCTAAATCCTGCCATCATACTGCTTTCGTTGTCTGTGTGGGGGTCGCTGTTGGGCTTTATTGGGGTTATCATTGCCCTGCCGCTCACCACCCTTATCATTGCTTACTGGCAGCGGTATGTTACCAAAGAAAAGGTGGATGTTGAGCCCGAAACCACCGAAAAGCCAGCAAAAACAGATGCCTAAAACCAAATAAAACAACATAGGCGGATAAAAAACACGTAATTTGTTTGCGAGATTGGCCAAAAGTATGTACCTTTGCACTCGCAAAACAAAAAACGCTTTGTTGGAAGATCCGCTAGCTCAGTTGGTAGAGCACAACACTTTTAATGTTGGGGTCTTGGGTTCGAGCCCCAAGCGGATCACGAAAAGGGCACTCGTAAGGGTGTCCTTTTTTGTGTGTTTGCAGATTAAAGCTTGCCTATTGGTGATGCATTTACCCATGCAGCTTAGCAAGAATGATGTGGTTTCTATTTCAAACACACTTTTCCTAAATGAAGTGTAACGCTAAGTTTACAGGTGTAGTCATACGAATTATCGTAGAAACAAGGGCGACTTTTCGTAAATACGATGTAACAAATAAGCTGTGCCGCCACAATCTAAACTGCGGCTACAACCCAAACAACACTGCGAACAATGAAGAAGATAAAGACCTATCCTGCACTACTTGCGTCTGCATTGCTTACGGCCGTAGGCGCACAAGCTAAACAGGTGAAGAACAATAGGGCCGACGACACGCGCCGCCCAAATGTGATTATCATTTACGCCGACGACTTGGGCTATGGCGACTTGCAATGTTATGGCGCGAAAAACGTGGAAACCCCCAATGTAAACCGCCTTGCTAGTCAGGGCATTCGCTTTACCAATGCGCATGCCGTGGCAGCCACCAGCACCCCTTCGCGCTACTCGTTGCTTACTGGTGAATACGCTTGGCGACGTCCCGACACAGATGTTGCACCCGGTAATGCAGGTATGATTATCCGTCCCGAACAGTTTACCATGGCCGATATGTTCAAAAGCGTGGGCTATGCCACCTGTGCCATTGGCAAATGGCACTTGGGACTGGGCGACAAAGGCGGCGAGCAAGATTGGAATGCGCTGCTGCCTGCCGCATTGGGCGACCTTGGTTTTGATTACAGTTACATTATGGCGGCCACCAGCGACCGCGTTCCTTGCGTGTTTATCGAGAACGGACGCGTGGCCAACTACGACCCTTCGGCACCCATTGAGGTGAGTTACAAGCGTAACTTTGAGGGCGAACCAACGGGCAGAACCCATCCAGAACTGCTTTATAACCTCAAATCTAGCCACGGACACGACATGAGTATCGTTAACGGCATTGGTAGAATTGGCTTTATGAAGGGTGGGGGAAAGGCGCTATGGAAGGATGAAAACATTGCCGACTCCATCACCGCGCACGCCATTAACTTTATTCGCGACAACCAAAACAGGCCTTTCTTCATGTATTTTGCCACCAACGACGTACACGTTCCGCGCTTTCCGCACGCTCGCTTTCGCGGAAAGAGCCCTATGGGCTACCGTGGCGATGCCATTGTGCAGTTTGATTGGAGTGTGGGACAGCTGATGAAAGCCCTCGAACAATATGGCTTGGCCGACAATACGCTCATTATATTAAGCAGCGACAACGGCCCCGTGGTAGACGATGGCTATGCCGACCGGGCCGAAGAATTGCTTAACGGGCATAGTCCTGCTGGCCCATTCAGGGGTAATAAGTACAGTGCTTTCGAGGGCGGAACGGCTATTCCTGCCATTGTGTGGTGGAAAAAGGGCGTGAAAGGCGGTCGGCAAAGCAACGTTTTGATGTCGCAGATAGACTGGCTAGCGTCTTTGGCCCAGCTTGTTGGGGCGCGATTGCCAAAGGGTTCGGCCTGCGATAGCGAGCCCCGACTGGGAAATCTCTTGGGAACAGACTCCCAAAGTCGCCCTTGGGTTATCGAGCAGAGTAGCTCGCACGTTCTTTCGGTGCGCACGCCGCAATGGAAGTTCATCGAGCCTAACGATGGCGAGAAGATGATTTCGTGGGGTCCGAAGATAGAAACGGGTAACAATCCCACGCCACAACTATACGACCTGAGCAAGGGAGAATACGAAAAAGACAACGTGGCCAACGAAAATCCAAACGTGGTGTACGAACTTCAAAACGTGTTGCGCCGCGAAAGAGCGAAGAAAAGGTGAAAGGGGGAAAGGTGAAAAGGTGAAAAAGTGAAAAGGTGAAAAGGTGAAAAAATGGCTAACGCCTTCTAAAGGTGGAAAGGTGAAAAGGTGACTGTGCCTTCTAAAGGTAAAAGGGTGAAAGAATGGCTGACGCCCCCTGCGTATCTGGCTAAATTCAACATCTTGTTGAACAATTAACAAATTGGTGAGTTAGCGAGTTGACAAGTTTATTAGCTGGTGAGTTAACGGGTTGACAAGTTTATGAGCTGATGAGTTAATGAGTTGACAAGTTGATAGGCGCAGCCATTTTTTCACCTTTTCACCTTTTCACTCTTTCACCTTTAAAATCCATTTTTTCACCTTTTCACCTTTTCACCTTTTCACCCTTTCACCCTTTCACCTTTAAAATCCATTTCTTCCCCTTTTCCCCTTTGAAATCCATTTTTTCACCTTTTCACCCTTTCCCCTTTCATTTGCCCTTTTCGCCTCAAACTCTTGGTGTTCTAGCTTAAAAAGCGTAATTTTGCAACGAATTATTATCAATACAATTATGTCATACAACTTATTAAAAGGTAAGCGCGGTATTATTTTCGGTGCGCTCAACGACATGTCCATCGCTTGGAAAGTGGCAGAACGCTGTGCCGAAGAAGGCGCAAGCATCGTGCTGAGCAACACCGAAATGGCCCTTCGTATGGGCGAACTAGACGCACTTGCGAAGAAGATTAACGCTCCTGTTGTGGCAGCAGACGCCACCAGCTACGAAGACTTGGAAAATGTCTTTGTAAAGGCACAAGAACTGTTGGGCGGCAAAATCGACTTTGTGCTGCATTCTATCGGAATGAGCCCTAACGTGCGCAAACGCCGCACATACGATGATTTGGACTACAATTGGCTGAACAAGACTCTTGATATCTCGGCTATCTCTTTCCACAAGATGCTGCAAGCCGCTAAAAAGGTAGACGCAATTGCCGAATATGGTTCGGTTGTGGCACTTACCTACATTGCCTCGCATCGCACATTCTTCGGTTACAACGACATGGCCGACGCCAAGAGCCTGCTCGAAAGCATCGCTCGCAGCTTTGGTTATATCTATGGGCGCGAAAAGAACGTGCGCATCAACACCATCTCGCAGTCGCCTACACCCACAACAGCGGGTAAGGGTATCAAGGACATCGACAACATGATGGACTTCGCCGACAAGATGTCGCCCCTTGGAAATGCCTCTGCATTGGAGTGCGCAGACTATTGCGTAACCCTTTTCAGCGACCTTACGCGTAAGGTTACCATGCAAACGCTCTTCCACGATGGTGGTTTCTCGAACATGGGAATGAGCCTCCGCGCCATGAACCAATACAGCAAGGACCTGGGTCCTTACGAAGACGAGAACGGAAAGATTATCTACGGATAAGTTATAAGCGTTGGTCTGCATCGCTTGGCTTGCGTGCAAATAGTTGCACCAAACGTTGGCGATGGCAACGCACCCCGTACACATCCTGCAAACGCCGCTCTTGCCCAAAGCGAGGGTGGCGTTTGTTGGTTTTAAAAGGCAACGCGCTCGCATCTGCACCGTTGCGGACGGCGAGAGTAAGCAACGGCATAACTTTAAGCCCCATCGCTTTAACCGATAACATCGCAATAGCTTGCAGGCTAATGGCATCACAACCTTATCAATTTACCGTTATGGCACATTTCAACATCATTGACAGAATATACTTTGCAGGCGAACGCAGCCAAGATAGAGGCGACAGAAAGGTTAGCGGACCAGGTGGAATAATGGCTGGTTTACTATTCCCTTTACTCATATTGTTAGACAAATTGAATAAACTACACCTGCTGCCTTTTGGTAAGCAACTCTCAGTACTTTATGTATGTGGCTCCTTTTGTGCCCTTTTCTTCGGCATTTGGAGGTATTATGTAAAGTCGGGTCGGCACGAACGCGTGATGAATTATTATCGCGGAAGGGCAACAGACACCCCTGCATATAACTATGCGTATATCATCGGGTGGATAATAGTGTGTGTTGTTGTTACATTGATAATAGCCCAATGCAACATTTCTCTTCCTCCAAGACGGGTTTTATAGCGCATCTTCAATCATTGCCGATGTCTTTTCGAGTAACTCAGCAAACTGCATTATAAAGTTTAATATGGAGAAAACACTTAATCAATGCCCATTATGAAAGAACAAATAATAGAACTGTTAAAGCAAGGGCGCAAGTTAGAGGCCGTAGCCACGGCACATCGCTTGGGCGGAGGTACGTTACAACAGGCCAAACGATATGTGGATGCCGTGGAAAGGGAAACAAAGAGCGGCAATTCGCCCGACGATAGCGATCGGGTAGTGCGCAGCTGGTCGGTGAAATACAATGGTGGCAAGCCCGTTTCCATTACCCTACGCGACCAGTATGGCGAACGGCAACTTGTTGAAGGCACGCTAGAATGGAACGCGATACTAGCTGAAATTACACAGACAAGGAACGAACGCGATGCTGAGGCAAATAAAAAGGGTAAGCCGTGGAGCTTCGCGTGGTGGAATAAACGCAGCCAAGAGAGCATTGCCAACACCAATACGTCCACTACTTCCAAATGGAAGTTCTATTTGCTCTTTGGTTTGGCTCTCGTGTTGTTTTTTGGTTTTATAACCTTTTTGACGGATTGTACCTATGGCTACGTTGGGTTGTTGCGCCAAGCGGTTATGACTCTCATCATGTTTCTTATTACTTATGCAGGCTATTTGTTGGCCATCGAGAAAAAGGAAAAATGGTATTCGCGTCTTTGGGGTGTAGTGATATGCTGTGCTGGCTGCGTGTTTGGGGTGGCTTTCGGCGTTGCCTTGGTGAAAGACCTCTGTACCGACAGCCTGAAAGTGTATCAAGGAGAGGTGGAAGTGAAGCGCCATTCAGGACGTAGAGGCACTCATTATACCGTGGAATGGGCGGGCGATGATTCTCCTTGGTGGGCAGATCATGGCATAAACCGCAGAATTTACCAAGACATGCAGGGGCATAAAAAGGCACGTGTGGAGTATTGGCAAAATTCGGGCGTGGTAAAGAGCATACAACCGCTGTAAGTTATAGTCAAACAAAATAGGGTTTGGAACGCACGTTCTACCTATCGGCAAAGCAAACGACCGATAGCTCATCAGCTCAATAACTCACCTGTTCGCCAACCTACCAACTCATCAACCCACTAGCTAGCCAATTTGCCAACTCATCAACTCATCAACCCATCAATCCACCAACCCATCAACTCATCAACTCGCCAATTCTCCAACTCATCAACTCATCAACTCATCAACTCGCCAATTCTCCAACTCATCAATTCCCCAATTCCCCAATTCCCCAATTCCCCAACTCGCCAACTCGCCAACTCATCAACCCATCAACCCACCAATTCGCCAACTCATCAACTCACCAACTCATCAATTCACCAACTCACCAATTCGCCAATTCGCCAACTCACCAACTCACCAACTCACCAATTCGCCAACTCATCAACTCACCAACTCATCAACTCATCAACTCATCAACTCATCAACCCATCAACCCATCAACCCATCAACCCACCAACTCATCAACTTACCAGCTCATAAACTTAAAAACTTGCGATATATTTTACAAAACACGATTTATTTTTCACTCATTCTAGCGAAGATAATACGCTCAAAGCCTGCCATTAGCTGTTATTTTCAGTCTTTCACACTTTTCTTTTTGTCTGTTTTTAAGAAAATTAACTGCATTTTGCACCACTTTGCCTTTCTAGTTTAGTTGTCAACTCATTATTTTTTACCCCCAATTACCCGCATTTAGCCCCTAAAAACCTACTTTTTAACGACCATTTCGCCCTTTTAGGCCATGTTTTTAGTGGTTTTAAAAGGTTTTATTCATACCAAAACGACGGATATTTATGCTTTTCGCCTCGCTTTTTACATCATTTTTCCCTGCGTTTAGCACCAAAACGCATTGCATTTAGCACCAAAACACCTTGCATTTAGCAACAAAACACCTTGCATTTAGCACCAAAACGCACTGCATTTAGCACCAAAACGCAGTGCGTTTAGCACCAAAATGCACTACATTTAGCAACAAATAGCCAAATAACTGGTGCAAATGCCGTTTCTTTTAAATAAAAATTCATTTTGCCGCATTCACATGCTACCCCCTTTTTGCATCAAAACAAACCTCCGCGAGAATCGATTTTTTGCGGCAAGGTGGACGATTGGTGGCTGAAAAGGGCACTCATAATGTTAAAATTTATACTGAAAAATTGACAAGGGTTCAGATTGACAAGGTTTCAAGTTGACGAATTTACAAGTTAATGAGTTGACAAGTTAACGAGTTGACGAACGTTCTGTTCGTGAGTTTATTAGTTAGGGAGTTAACAAGGATTGTCGTTCACTCTGCAACCAAGCATACGGCTTAACTCCTTAACTCCTTAACAAGTTTAAGAGTTAAGGGTTGCCATCCACTCTGCAACCAAGCATACGGCTTAACTCCTTAACTCCTTAACCCCTTAACTTCTTAACAAGATTATGAGTTAAGGATTGCCATCCACTCTGCAACCAAGCATACGGCTTAACTCCTTAACAAGATTATGAGTTCATCACTTTTTAAGGCATAACCACATTTTGCCACAGACAAATACGGCAGAATTTCAGATTTCACCATATCTTTGTTCAGCACTTCGTACATAAGCGGGGTGTTTATCTTGGTTTAGTTGCACAAATACAATTTACTCCTCTCGATTTATAGAAATTTAAAAGCCTAGACGACTTCGATGTGTAAGAAACGACACGCCCTAAGAAAACGCTAATAAAGGCTTTTCCCCAATGCGCACAAAGCCGCGACGGGATATACAAGCCGACATCGGAAACAAACTAAAACGTAACGATTCTGTGAATAAATTAAAATAAAATGCGCAAACACTTGCATCTTTTCTCCAAAATAACTAAATTCGCAAAATCATACGTAGATGTAGGGCATTATGCAAAGAGCCTACCTCGTTCGTTAAAAGCGAGGCAAAAGCAAAAGCACCATGCCCTCGTTAAGCATTAACAAAAAAATAAATTAGAATTCAAAAGCAACCTATTGACACGCAAGGCCGACTCTTACGGCATCAATACGAACCGACCACACGCGCCTAACGCTTAATTTGGCGCAACCTTCTTGACAGACAAATACTGCTATGGCTTGCAACCTAAACAGCAGCCAACAACCAGAGACATCCACAAACAAAATGTCAGAAGCAGATGAAACACTATTACTCACCTTGTAAAGCTACCCCATCGCCCATAAAAACACCAGAGCGCAGACCGCCTGTGTAGCTATGGGGGCATCACATTTGTAGTCCGAAATTAGCTAAAGGCCAACAAGTATAAGCGAGAAAACACATTGCGCACCTAATGGTTGCTCGCCACAATGCACCATGCGGACATCGCCATTGCACCCCTCACAGCCTTACATTTTTTCCTTTGGCATCACTTCTAAATAGTCAAAGCAAGCCACAAAAGCATCCTTATTTTACGAATCAAGCTTTGTGTACCTGCCATTTTCTCACCCTTACAAACACCAACACCTATGAAGAAACTGCTTTTTTTGTTGTTTACCATGTTGCTTTGCTCGCTGAGTACAGCCTTGGCCCAGACCGTTATCCACGGAACAGTTACTTCGCAAGAAGACAATGAACCCATTATGGGCGCCACGGTACGCGTGGTTGGCCACAACGTGGGCGCAGCAACCAACCTCGACGGCAAGTTCACCATCACACTTCCCGCAGGTGCAACCACCTTGACGGTATCGTATGTGGGCATGCACACCCAAGAAGTGCAGGCACGCGACGGCATGAACGTACAACTGGTAAGCTCGGCTAAGGCCATCGACGAAATTATCGTGGTAGCGTATGGCACGGCCAAGAAATCGTCGTTTACAGGTGCCGCCGTATCGGTAGATGCCAGTAAGATAGACAAGATACAGGCCGCCGATGCCTCGAAAGCCCTCGAAGGAACCGTTGCGGGCATCTCAGTAACCAGTTCTTCGGGGCGCGCAGGTACAGGAAACACCATCCGCATACGTGGTATTGGGTCGCTCAACGCATCAAGCAGTCCACTGATAATCCTCGACGGAGCACCCTACGACTACGAGATAAACTCGATAAACGCCAAAGATATCGAGAGCATCAACGTGCTGAAAGATGCCGCCTCGGCCGCCCTCTATGGTGCACGCGGTGCAAATGGCGTTATCCTCATCACCACAAAGAGCGGGCAAAAGGGCAAACTTAACATCTCGTTCGAAGCGCGCATCGGCACAAACCAACGAGGAGTGCCCGAATACGACATCATTAAAGACCCAGGAACATATTATCGCCTCACCTGGGAAGCAATTAAGAACAGTGGATATTATAGACAAACACCTGTTTCCAATCCTGGCGAATGGGCATCGAAACGACTCGTTAGAACGCTTGGCTACAACATTTATGACGTGGCAGACGACCAAATTGTAGACGCAAATGGCAACCTTACCACAGCGCGGATAAAGTATGAAGATGCCGATTCGTTCAACGATT
>ERZ773056.655-NODE-655-length-18217-cov-6.245898_pt1 | contig 18217 bp, 17 predicted proteins | sample MGYA00580857_ERZ773056 | MGnify/ENA primary metagenome ERZ773056 (study PRJEB29015, sample SAMEA2737996) | human oral metagenome | biome: human oral; feature: human-associated habitat; material: dental | place: China | collected 2114 ... | reverse complement strand
TGATACAAAAGGACAAAATGTAAGAGGTGGATTAGGACTAAGAGTTATATTCTAAAATTTTAATATCTCTCAAATAAAAAAACTCTCTCTTGGTAGAAATATCAAGGGAGATTTTTTTATTACATTTAAATAAAAAAATCATTGACAAAAACCTTTCAATATTATAAAATTTTCTGTATTTAAAATATAATGTAAAGGGAGGAATGATAGGTGAAAAGGAAAAATTTTGAATTTCCAACAGCTTATACAGTATTATTTTTGATTTTAATTTTGGTGACAGTATTAACACATGTTATACCAGCAGGAAAGTATAATAGGCTGTCCTATCAAGAGAGCACAAATGAGTTTGTGGTAGAAACGTATGGAAATGGAAATGTAAATTTAGAAGCAACACAAAAAAATTTAGATAAATTAGAAATTAAAATAGATGTAAATAAATTCATAGATGGTACAATAAAAAAACCTATGGCTATCCCAAATACCTATGTTAAGTTAGATGGAAAAGCACAAGGTTTTAAAGAATTAATTATTGCACCAATTTCAGGAATAGCTGAATCAATAGATATAATAATATTTGTTCTTGTATTAGGGGGAATAGTTGGTATAGTAAATAAGACGGGGACATTTAATATAGCAATGAAAGCTATTTCACAAAAAACAAAGGGAAAAGAATTTTCACTTGTTATAATAAGTTTTATTTTCTTTGCAGCAGGAGGAACAATATTTGGTTTTTGGGAAGAAACAATACCTTTTTATTCAATATTAATGCCATTATTTTTAATAAATAATTTCGACCCATTAGTTCCAATGGCAACTATATTCCTAGGTTCAGCAGTAGGTTGTATGTTTTCGACAGTAAACCCATTTTCAACTATAATTGCATCAAATGCAGCAGGAATATCTTTTAATGAGGGATTAAAATTCAGATTTGTAGCTTTAATAGTATTTTCAATAATATCATTGTTATACATTCATAGATATATAAAAAGAGTTAAAAAAAATTCAAATAATTCTCTTGTTATAGAAGAACAAGAAGAAATAAGAGAAAAATTTTTAAAAGATTACAGCCAAGAAACTAATATTAAATTTGACTGGAGAAAAAAAATAATATTATTTTTATTTATTTTTCAATTTATAGTTATGATATGGGGAGTATCTTCACTAGGTTGGTGGTTTCAAGAAGCAGCTGCAATGTTCTTTGGAGTTGCAATAATCATTATGTTCTTATCAGGACTTAGTGAAAAAGAAGCAGTAAATGGTTTTATTTCAGGAGCTTCAGAAGTTGTTGGAGTTACTTTGATTATTGGTTTAGCAAGAGCTATAAATATTATAATGGAAAATGGTATGATTTCAGATACTTTACTTTTTTATTCATCTAATGTAGTTGCTGAAATGGGTAAAGGTTTATTCTCAATAGTGATGTTATTAATTTTTGCATTTTTAGGAATTTTTATTCCATCAACATCTGGTTTAGCAGTATTATCTATGCCAATACTAGCTCCACTTGCTGACACAGTGGGATTATCAAGAGCAGTTGTTGTTGATGCTTTCACTTGGGGGCAAGGGATTATATTATTTATAACACCAACAGGTTTAATATTTGTTGTATTACAAATAGTAGGAATCCCCTATAATAAATGGTTAAAATTTGTTATGCCACTTATGTTGATTATAACAACATTAATAATTGCTATCATGTATATAAGATCAGTATTTTTTTAATAGTAAAAAAGCCAATTATAGATTTTAAAATCTATAGTTGGCTTTTTATCTTATAATTTTGCTAATGCTTGTTCAATGTCAGCTATAATATCATTTATATTTTCAATACCAACATTGATTCTTACTGCTTCTGGCAATACACCACATTTAATTAAATCTTCTTCACTTAATTGTCTGTGAGTAGTACTTGCAGGGTGTAATAAACAAGTTCTTGAATCACCAACATGAACAACAGCTCTTATCCATTCTAAGCCTTTTATGAATTTTTCAGCTCCTTCTCTACCACCTTTAACACCAACTAAAATTACTCCACTACCACCTTTTGGTAGGTATTTTTCAGCATTTTTATAAGCATAATGGCTAGGTAATTTAGAATATTTTACCCAAGTAATATTTGGATTTTTTTCTAAAGCAGTAGCTAATGCTAAAGCATTTTCACTATGTCTTTCCATTCTTAAATGTAAAGTTTCTAAGCCTCTTAATAGAATAAAAGCATTAAATGGGCTTAAAGCAGCTCCCATATCTCTTAGAATATTTGCTCTTGCTTTTATAATATATGCAAGATTCCCAAATGTTTTATAGTAGCTCATATTATGATAACTTACATCAGGTTCTACTAACATAGGAAATTTTCCATTATCCCAGTTATAGTTTCCACCATCAACAATAACCCCACCTAAAACACTTCCTTGTCCATCTATATACTTAGTAGCAGAATGAACAACTATATTTATTCCATAAGAAATAGGATTACATAAATATGGTGTAGCTAAAGTGTTATCAATTATTGTTGGAACATCTTTTTCTTTTGCAATCTTAACTATTTTTTCAAAATCTAAAGTGTTCATTTCAGGGTTTCCTAATGTTTCTCCAAATAAGATTTTTGTATTTTCTCTGAAAGCAGCTTTAAATTCTTCTTCACTAGCTTCTGGATTTACAAAAGTAGTTTCAATACCATAATTTTTTAATGTTGAAGCTAAAAGAGTTATAGTACCACCATATAAAGTAGATACTGCAACTATATGGTCTCCTGCTTTACAAATAGTTAGTATTGCAGCAGTATTAGCAGCTTGTCCTGAAGCAAAAGCCAATGCTCCAACCCCTTTTTCAAGTATAGCCATTTTATTTTCAAAAGCAGCAACAGTTGGGTTACTAAGTCTTGAATAAAAATATCCTAATTTCTTTAAGTCAAATAATTCTGCCAATGTGTCAGGGTTAGTATAATTAAAAGTTGTACTTTGAACTAAGGGAACTGTTCTTGATTCTCCTTCTTCAAATTCTTCTAATGATTGTACTAATTGAGTTTCTATTTCTAAATTTTTCTTATCTATCATATTTTAACCTCCAAATAATTTTCTAAAATGCTGGAACAACAGCTCCATTATATTTTTCATTAATAAATTTTCTAGCTTTTTCACTATTTAAAGCCTTAGCTAATTTTTTAATATCTTCATTGTTTTGATTCTTTTTTCTTGTAACTAATACATTTACATAAGGTGAATTTTTATCTTCTAAAAGTATAGCATCTTTACTTGGAACAAAACCAGCTTGTAAAGCATAGTTAGCAGTTATTATTGCTCCATCAACACTATCCAAAGTTCTTGGTAGTAAAGCAGCATCTAATTCTTGGAATTTTAATTTCTTAGGATTTGACACTATATCTACTGGTGTAGCAAGTAAATTTTTAGGGTCTTTTAATTTTATAATTCCATTGTTATGTAATAATATTAAAGCTCTACCTTCATTTGTTGAATCACTTGGAATAGCAATTTTAGCTCCAACTTTTAAATCTTTTATAGATTTAATTTTAGTAGAATAAAGTCCTATTGTTTCAACATGTACCTTAGTTACTGCAACTAAATCAGTCTTTTTTTCTTTTTGCATAATTAAAGTTAAATGTGGTAAATGTTGCCAGTAGTTAGCATCTAATTCTCCATCAATTAAAGCTTCATTTATTGTAACAAAGTCTGTAAATTCAATAATTTTTAAGTCTACTCCTTCTTTCTTTAAATCACTTTTTAAATAATTTAAAAGTTCAGCATGAGGAACAGGTGTTGCTCCTACCTTCAAAGTTCCTGCAAATATATTAGCTGATATCAAAAGCCAAGTAAAACAATGTAATAATATTTTTTTCATAATTTCTAGTTCTCCCTTCTAAAATAAATTTTAATAAAAAATCTCTATCACCACCGAGTAATAGAGATTGGTTAAAAGTCTTTCTATTGACTTCCATCTATCTGGAATTAGCACCACATCTGATGACAGGTTGCTGAAACTTCATAGGGCCAGTCCCTCAGTTTCTCTCGATGGTTATGGATTTGTTATTTTGAGTAATGATACATCAAAAATAAAAATTTGTCAATAGCTTTTATTTAATTATTTTCTATTTTTAAAGCTCTAAAAGAATTTAAAACTGCAAGTATAGTTACACCTGTATCAGCAAAAACAGCCATCCACATATCAGCAATACCTAAAGCACTTAAAACTAGTGCAATAGCTTTTACTCCAAAAGCTAAAGCAATATTTTGCATAGCAATCTTCATAGTTTTTTTAGAACTTTTTATTGCAGTTACTATCTTACTAGGTTCATCAGTCATAATAACAACATCAGCAGCTTCTATTGCAGCATCTGAGCCCATAGCCCCCATAGCTATTCCAACATCTGCTCTTGCAAGTACAGGAGCATCATTTATACCATCACCAACAAAAGCTACATTTCCTTTAGATTTTTTATTTTCTATAATTTCTTCAAATTTACTTACTTTATCTTGTGGTAAAAGATTAGTGTAAATTTCATCAAGTCCTAAATCTTCTCCAACTTTTTTACCTACTTTTTCAATATCACCAGTAAGCATAATAGATTTTTTAACTCCTACATCTTTTAAACCTTTTATTGCCTTTTGAGCATCTTTTTTTATTTCATCAGAAATAACTATATATCCAGTAAATTTATTATCTATCTCAACATAAAGAATAGTTCCTATATCATTGACAATAACATTATTAGGAATATCTATTAACTTTTCATTTCCTACCAATATTTTTTTATTATTGATTATAGCTTCTATACCTTTACCAGAAATTTCTTTAATACTATTTATGGAATTTTTATCAATTTCTCTATTATAATATTTTTGTATAGACTTTGATATAGGGTGATTTGAGCCTGATTCAGCCATAGCAACAAGAGAAATAAATTCATCTTCTTTTTTGTTTTTATCAAGAACCACAACCTTTTGAACATTAAATACTCCTTTAGTCAATGTTCCTGTTTTATCAAAAACTACTGTATCAACTTTTGATAATATTTCTAAATAGTTTCCACCTTTTATTAGAATTCCTGCTCTTGAAGCAGCACCTATTCCACTGAAAAAACTCAAAGGAACAGAAATAACAAAGGCACAAGGACAAGATACAACTAAAAATGACAATGCTCTAAATATCCAAAGTCTAAAATTATATTCACCACTAATGATTGGTGGTAAAATAGCAAGTAACACTGCTAGACTTATTACTATTGGTGTATATATTTTTGCGAATCTTGTTATTAATCTTTCAGAAGTTGATTTTTTAGCAGCAGCATTTTCAACTAAATCTAAAACTTTATTAACTGTTGAATCAAAATATTCTTTTGTAACCTTTGCTAAAATTAAAGCATTTAGATTTATACAACCACTTAATATAGTTGCTCCTTCTCTCACTTCAACTGGGATAGATTCTCCAGTAAGAGCTGAAGTATCAAGAGTAGTTTCACCCTTTATAATAATGGCATCAAGTGGAACTCTTTCACCGGGTTTGATTTCAATTATTTCATCAATTTGTACTTCATCTGGATCAACTTTTATAGATTTATTATCTCTAATAACATTGGCATATTCTGGTTTAATATCCATCATATCTGCAATAGATTTTCTTGATTTATTGATAGCATAACTTTGAAATAACTCACCAACTTCGTAGAAAAGCATAACTGCGACTGCTTCAGGATACTCTCCTATTATTATAGCTCCTAGTGTAGCTACTGTCATAAGAAAATTTTCATCAAAGAAATCTCCCTTTTCAACATTCTTTACAGCTTTTAAGACAGTATCTTTTCCAAGTAATATGTAAGCTACTAACATTAAAATAAGTTGAAAAGTTTGAGACATTCTTACAAATAATGCTATTGCAAACAATATAGCAGAAATAATTATGATTACCTCTTTTTTCTTCTTCATTTTACACCAACCATTCATTTTAATTTTTATTATGCTTTAATCATATTAACATCAGGTTCAACTTCATTTATAAGTTTTTTAACTTTTTCTACCACATCAGCAATATTTTCATCAACACTTTCAAGAGTCATTTTAGTTGTCATAAAATTAATTACAACAGATTTTACTCCTTCTAATTTAGATACTTTTTCTTCAATTTTTGCTGCACAGTGAGCACAATCCAATCCTTCCAATTTAAATACTTTTTTCATACTATTCATCTCCTTTTTTATCTTCTTGTATATGTATTAAACCTTGTTCAAAAATTTCTTTTACATGGTTATCTGACAGAGAATAAAGAACTTCTTTTCCAGATTTTCTAAATTTTACTAAATCAGCTTCTCTTAAAGCTCTTAATTGATGAGATACTGCTGACTTTGTCATATTTAAAACATTTGCTATATCACAAACACACATTTCAGTTACATCTAATGCCCAAAGTATTCTAATTCTTGTTCCATCTCCTATAACCTTAAAGAAATCAGATAAATCTCCAAGAAGTTCATCATCTGGAAATTTCTTTTTTACCTTATTAACTAATTCTTGATTTACACTATCACAGTCACAGGAATTTACAGTTTTAGTTGTTTTCATAATTCACCTCTTTAATATCAATTAAATTTATATAATAATTGATTACTTATTCAACTATATTATAATTGAATATATACTCAACTGTCAAGTATTTTTTTATTTTTTTTGTAAAGAATTAAAAGAATAATAAAAAAAGCTAGGGATTATCCTAGCTTCTTTCTTTATATAAAGGTAAATTATATTTTCTAAAAATTTCTTCTGCTTTTTGAATTTGCTCTTTACTAGGAGTGAGAGTATCTTTTAATTTATATTCTCTATTAGTCTTCTCCCATTTATAAATAGCCATCTGATGAAATGGTAAGATATCAACTCTTTTTACAACATCAAATTGAGATACAAATTTAGCCCAATCATTTAAGTCTTTTATATCATCAGTATAACCAGGAACAAGAACATACCTTATCCAAACAGGTTTATTAATTTCTTGTAAATATTTTATAAAATTAAGTGTAGGCTCTAAATCAACAGAGGTGAGTTTCTTATACATATCTTTGTCTATGTGTTTTATATCTAATAAAACTAAATCTGTGTATTCTAAAACCTTTTTTGCTTGATCATTAAAAATATAACCAGAAGTATCAAGTGCAGTATGTATTCCATTTTCTTTACAAAGTTTAAAAAGTTCTAATATAAAAGAGGCTTGAAAAAGAGGTTCACCACCAGAGGCAGTTATTCCACCAGTTAAGAAAGCTCTAACTTTATTTAATTCAGCTAAAATTTCCTCAGGAGTATAGATATAGTTTTTATCTTTCAGTTCCCAAGTATCTACATTATGACAATACAAACATCTTAAAGGGCAACCTTGCATAAAAACTACAAATCTTATTCCAGGACCATCTTTTGTTCCAAAAGATTCAAAAGAATTTATATAACCTTGCATATTATCATTTCCTTTTAAATATTAATGTAAAGGGGAGAAAAATTCTCCCCTATTTATTTTATTACATTTTGTTACTGATAGTTCTATTTATAACATCTAATTGTTGTTCTCTTGTTAATTTAATAAAGTTTACTGCATATCCAGAAACTCTTATTGTAAGTTGTGGATAATTTTCAGGATGTTCCATAGCATCTTCTAATAATTCTCTACCAAATACATTTACATTTAGATGGTGTCCAGTTTGTTTAAAGTATCCATCAAGAAGTCCAACTAGGTTATTTTTCTTTTCATCATCTGTTTTTCCTAATGTTTCAGGAGTTATAGCGAATGTATAAGAAATTCCATCATTTGCATCTTCAAATGGTAATTTAGCAACTGATGCTAGAGAAGCAACTGCTCCCTTAGTATCTCTACCATGCATAGGGTTTGCTCCTGGTCCAAATGGAGCTCCTGCTCTTCTTCCATCAGGAGTATTTCCTGTTTTCTTACCATAAACAACATTTGAAGTTATTGTAAGAACTGATTGAGTAGGTTCAGCATCTCTATACATTCTATGACTTCTTATTTTATTCATAAATGTTCTAACAACTTTAACTGCTAATTCATCTGTTCTATCATCATTATTTCCAAATGGAACATAAGGTTGTTCAACAACATAGTCAACAGCATCTCCAGCTTCATCTCTTATTACTCTTACTTTACCATATTTAATAGCAGCAAGTGAGTCAGCAACTATTGAAAGTCCAGCTATACCACAAGCTTCTGTTCTCTTAATATCTAATGAGTGTAAAGCCATTTCTAATGCTTCATAAGAATATTTATCGTGCATATAGTGAATAATATTTAATGCTTTTACATAAGTTGATGCAAGCCATGTAAGCATTTTGTCATATTTTTCCCAAACTTCATCAAATTCTAAGTAGTCACCAGTAATTTTTTCAAATTGTCCAGCTGGAGTTACTTGTTCTTTCTTTAACTCATCTTTACCACCATTTATAGCATAAAGTAATGCTTTAGGTAAGTTAGCTCTTGCTCCAAAGAATTGCATTTGTTTTCCTATAGCCATAGGAGATACACAACAAGCTATTCCATAGTCTTCACCAAATTGTGGTCTCATAATGTCATCATTTTCATATTGTAATGAAGAAGTATCTATTGAAACTTTAGAGCAGAATTTTTTCCAATTTTCAGGTAATCTTTCACTCCATAAAATTGTTAAGTTAGGTTCAGGAGCTGTACCTAAGTTGTAAAGAGTATTTAAGTATCTAAATGCATTTTTAGTTACCCAAGATCTACCATCATTGTTCATACCACCTATTGATTCAGTTACCCATACTGGATCTCCAGAGAATAATTGATCATATTCAGGAGTTCTTAAAAATCTTACTATTCTAAGTTTCATAATGAAATGGTCTATAAATTCTTGTGCTTGTTTTTCAGTGATTCTTCCTTCTTTTAAATCTCTTTCTATATATACATCTAAGAAACCAGCAGTTTTACCTAAACTCATTGCAGCACCATTTTGGTCTTTGATAGCACCTAAGTATCCAAAATAAGTCCATTGAACAGCTTCTTGAGCAGTTTCAGCAGGTCTTCCTATATCAAAACCATAGGCAGCTGCCATTCTTTTTAAAGCTTTTAAAGCTTCTAATTGTTCAAACATTTCTTCTCTATCTCTAATAACATCTTCTGTCATTTCTTCTGGATCATAAGCATCAAATTCTCTTTTTCTTTCTTCAATCAATCTATCAACACCATAAAGAGCAACTCTTCTATAATCTCCTATGATTCTTCCTCTACCATAAGCATCAGGAAGACCAGTAATAATTCCAGTATGTCTAGCAGCTTTTATTGCAGGTGTATATGCTGAGAAAACTCCAGCATTATGGCTTTTTCTATATTTTTCATATATTTCTTTTGTTGTAGGATCTAATTTATAACCAAAAGCTTCTAATGAATTTTCAACCATTCTTAATCCACCATTTGGAAATATAGCTCTTTTTAGAGGAGCATCAGTTTGTAAACCTACTATTGTTTCTAAATCTTTATCAATATATCCAGCCCCATAAGCATCAATTTTAGAAGGAATTTTAGTTTCAGCATCATAGATACCTTTTTCTCTTTCTATTTTTAACATTCCACTTAAAATATCCCATAACTTTTTAGTATTTTCAGTAGGACCTTCTAAGAATGATTCATCTCCTAAATATTCTGTATAATTGTTTTTGATAAAGTTACTTACATTAATACTTTTTTGCCATTCACCATCTTTAAAACCTCTCCAAGCTTCCATTGATTAAAACCACCTTTCATTTATATTATAAAAAATTTTGTAAATAAACTATATTGAAAATAAAAATTTATTTTATTTAATATATTATAAATCAAATATATAAATAAATACTTTACATAAGTTTACTATTATTTAATATAAAATTCAATTAAAATTTTAATAAATAATGAAATTGATAAAAAAATATACTAAATAAGAGTAAAAATAAGGCAAAAATAAAAATATTATAAAAATAAATAGAAACTCTTGAAAAATATTATAAAATATGATAACATAACTAAAAAGGCAAAAAATAATTAAAAAATTGGAGGGGAAGATGGAAGAGGATAAAATCTTACATGGAATTTTATTAAAGAAAGCAAAAGGAGCTCAATATACAAACTATGAAATTGAGCAACTAAACTTACAGTCTGAAAGTCTTTTTATAAGATATTATTTAGAAAGGGAAGCTGCTAAGATTGTTGAGAATACAAATATAGAAGAAGATGTGTTAAAAAAAATATATGAAGAAAATCAATCTTTATATAAATATCCTAAAAAAGTGAAAATTGATACTATATTTGTAAAAGACTTAGAGAAGGCAGAAGAAATTTTAAAAGAAGTAAATCTTAAAAATTTCAATGAACTTAAAGAAAAAAATGATGAAAAAGGACAAGAAGCAAAAGGTGTAACTGATGAATTTTTATTTATAACAGACATTCATCCAGCAATAGCAGAAGAAATTTTAAAAGAAGAAGGAAAGAATGTTATAATAAAAAAACCTGTTCCTGTACAAGAAGGTTTTCATATTATTTATTTAAAAGATGTAGAAGATGAAAGACAAGCTATCTTTGATGAAGCTAGACAAGTTATACTAACAGATGTTAAAAGAAATATATTTGGACAGGTATATAATCAATTAATACAGGATATAGCAAATGAAATAGTAAAACCAGAAGTACCTGAAAAAATTGAAGAAAATAAAGAAAGTGAAGGTACAGAAGCAAGTTCAAAAGAATAAAAATAAAGATAATAAAAAAAATATTGTAATTTTTTAAAATTTTATGTATAATTGTCAATATAAGAAATAATTTATTATAATTTAATTTGGGAGGTAACAAAAATGAAAAAATTTTTATTATTAGCAGTATTAGCAGTTTCTGCTTCAGCTTTTGCAGCAACTGATGCAGCAAGTTTAGTAGGTGAATTACAAGCACTAGATGCTGAATACCAAAACTTAGCAAATCAAGAAGAAGCAAGATTTAATGAAGAAAGAGCACAAGCTGACGCTGCTAGACAAGCACTAGCACAAAATGAACAAGTTTACAATGAATTATCTCAAAGAGCTCAAAGACTTCAAGCAGAAGCTAACACAAGATTTTATAAATCTCAATATGAAGATTTAGCTTCTAAATATGAAGAAGCTTTAAAGAAATTAGAAGCTGAAATGGAACAACAAAAAGCTATTATTTCTGACTTCGAAAAAATTCAAGCTTTAAGAGCTGGTAACTAATAAATTTTGAAAAAATGCTAGCATAAGATTAAACCTTTTAAGTTTATATTTTTTGATATAAATTTAAAAGGTTTTTTATTTATAAAATTAAAAATATATGTTAAAATATAAAATAGAGTAAATTTTTATAAGTTGTTAGAAGGAGTTAGTGTTATGTATAAGTTATTTGGTTATGGATTAAAAGGAATTCCCTATATAAATAGATTAAAAAGAAGAGTGTTTTATGCAGTTGTGATTACAGTTGTTGCATTAAATATTTTTATAAGTTTCTCATTGAATTTAAGAAGTCTGACTAATGAGAAAATATTTAATTCTTTTATAGTTGCAGATTTACAAAATAATCTTAATCAAGATAAAAAGAATGAAATAGAGAAATATATATTGGGAATAGATGGAGTTCGTTCAGTCAGATTTATGGATAAATTTGAAAGTTTTAAGAATTTACAAAATGAACTTAATATTTCAATTCCTGAATCAAGTAACCCTTTAACAGATTCATTAGTAATCTCAGTAAAAAATCCAACACTTCTTGGACATATTCAAGAGACTATTGAAACAAGAGAAGAAGTAAAAGAAGTATATAAAGATGAATCATATTTAAAGCAATCTAAGGAACAAGGATTTATAACTTCTATAGCACAGATGGGAAGTGGTGTTTTCTCATTTTTTATAGCAGTTATTACCATAATCATATTTAACTTTGGAGTAGCAATAGAATTCTTAAATAATGCTAATACGGGACTTGATTATGCTGAAAATATTAGAAAGTCTAAAATAAGAAATCTTTTATCTTTTACTATGTCAACTGTGATAGGAACTTTAATCTTTTTTAATATATATGTGTTATTTAGAAAATATGTATCTCATGCAAAATTTGATTCTTCAATGTTATCCTTGAAGGAAATTGTTTTATGGCATCTTGGAGCAATAGCAATTTTAAATCTATTAGTTTGGTTAATACCAGCAAATGTTGGAAGAATTGAATATGCTGAAGAAGATGAAGAAGATGAACTAGATGATGAATTCTATGACAATGATGAAGATGAAGAAGATGGAGATTATGATGACTTTGAAGATGATGAAGACTAAGACAATTTTAACATTTTTTCTTTTATCAGCAAGTATTTATCCAGCTTCTAATTCTGTAAAGGATATGAATAAAAGATTAAAGAATATTGATAAAGAAATTGAGAAGAAGAACACTCGTATAAAAGCAATAGATACAGAAACTTCTAAATTAGAAAAGATGATAAAAGAGCTAGAAGAGGAAATTAAAAAGTTGGAACATGAAAGAGAAGAGATAGAAGATGAAATTACAGTAGTTAAGAAGAATATAGATTATAGTAGAAAAAATCTTGAAATATCAGAAGTAGAACATGGTAGGAAAGAATCTGAATTTGTTGCTAAGATAATTGCTTGGGATAAATATAGTAAAATTCATGGAAAAGATATAGATGAAAAAGTTTTACTTACTAAAAATTATAGAGAAATGTTACATGGTGACCTACAAAGAATGGGGCATATAGAAAAAGTTACAGGCAGCATTAAAGAAGTAAAAGAAAAGATAGAAGCTGAAAAAAGGAAATTAGATAGACTTGAAGCAGAACTTAGAGAAAACTTAAGAAAAAGTGATGCTAAAAAAGAAGAGCAAAAGAAATTAAAAGAACAATTGCAAGTTGAGAAAAAAGGACATCAATCATCTATTGAAAAGTTAAAGAAAGAAAAACAAAGAATTTCAAGAGAGATTGAAAGGATTATAAGAGAAAATGCTAGAAGAGCTGCAGAAAAAGCAGCAAGAGAAAAGGCTGCAAGGGAAGCTGCTAAAAATAAAGGTAAGAGTGCTGGTAAAGGTAAGGGTAGTGGTGAAACAAAGGTTACTACTACCACTGTAGATATGCCAAAAATAAGTAATCCAGAAGCATATAAGAGAATAGGAAAAACAATTAAACCATTGAATGGACAAATTGTTGTTTATTTTGGACAAAAGAAAGCAGGAGTGGTTGAAAGTAATGGTATAGAAATAAAAGGAAAATTAGGAAATCCAGTAGTTGCTTCTAAGGCAGGAACAGTTATCTATGCTGATGCATTCCAAGGTTTAGGTAAGGTTGTTATGATAGACTATGGTGGAGGAATAATAGGAGTTTATGGAAACTTACTTGCTATAAAGGTTAATATAAACTCAAAAGTAAGTTCAGGACAAACTATAGGAGTATTAGGTTTATCTAGTGATAAAGAGCCTAATTTATACTATGAATTAAGAGCAAATTTAAGACCTATTGACCCAATACCAACATTTTAATTTTAAGGAAATAGGAAATGATAAAATTAAGTATTATTCACAATACAGATAAAGAAGATGCTATAAAAATCTATAAGGAACTTTTAAAATATTTAAAAGCTAAAAAAGAATTTGAAGTTTTAGATGATAAAAATATATCGCAAGCTGAATATATAGTAGTTATAGGTGGAGATGGAACTCTACTTAGAGGATTTAAAAAGATAAAAGATAAGAAAGTTAAGATAATAGCTATTAATTCAGGAACTTTAGGTTATCTTACAGAAATTAGAAAAGATGGCTATAAAGAAATTTTTGAAAATATTTTAAAAGGTAAAGTTAATATTGAAGAAAGATATTTTTTTACTGTAAAAATTGGAAAAAAGAAATACAATGCTTTAAATGAAGTATTTTTAACAAAAGATAATATAAAGAGGAATATAGTATCTTCTGAAATTTATGTAGATGATAAATTTTTAGGTAAATTTAAAGGAGATGGAGTAATTATATCTACTCCAACAGGCTCAACTGCTTATTCATTATCTGCTGGTGGACCTATTGTAACTCCTGAATTAAAGTTATTTTTGATAACACCAATAGCACCACATAACTTAAATACAAGACCTATAATTTTATCAGGTGATGTAAAAATAGTTTTAACTTTGGCAGCACCAAGTGAATTTGGTATTGTGAACATAGATGGACATACTCATAATAAAATTAATATAGAAGATGAAGTAGAAATTTCTTATTCAGAGGAAAGCTTAAAAATAGTTCTTCCAGATGAAAGAAATTATTATAATGTTTTAAGAGAAAAACTTAAATGGGGAGAAAACTTATGCTAAGAGAACTAAAAATAGAAAATTTAGCTATTATAGATGAGTTAGATATTGAGTTTGATAAAGGGTTTATTGTGCTAACAGGAGAAACAGGTGCAGGGAAATCTATTATTTTAAGTGGAATAAATCTTCTTATTGGAGAAAAAGCCAGTGTGGATATGATTAGAGATGGAGAAGAAAATCTTGTTGCACAGGGTGTTTTTGATGTTGATGAAGAACAAAAGAAAGCATTGGAAGCTATGGGCATAGATATTGATGGAGATGAAATTATTATAAGAAGATCTTATAGCAGAAGTGGTAAGGCAAGAGCTTTTGTAAATAATGTTAGGATATCTTTAACAGATTTAAAAGAGATAGCCTCAACTTTAGTTGATATTGTTGGGCAACACTCTCATCAAATGTTACTTAATAAGAATAATCATATAAAACTTTTAGACAGTTTTCTTAACAAAGATGAAAAAGATTTAAAAGAAAATTTAGTAAATCTTTTATCACAATATAGAGAAATTGATATTAAAATAGAAAATATTGAGAAAGAAAGAAAAGAAACTTTAGAAAAAAAAGAATTCTATGAGTATCAACTTGAAGAAATAGAAAAATTAAAATTAAAAGATGGAGAAGATGAACTTTTAGAGGCTGAATATAAAAGAGTATTTAATGCTGAAAAGATTAGAGAAAAAGTTTATGAAAGTTTAGAATATCTAAAAGATGATGAAGATTCAGCTTTAAGTTTGATAACAAATTCAATAAGAAATATAGAGTACCTTGGAAAATATGATGAAAGATACATAGAATTAGCAAAAAGAATGGAAAATGCATATTATGAGTTAGAAGATTGTGCTAATGAAATTGAAAATATTTCTAAGGGAATAGATGTTACAGAAAGTGATTTAGATAAAATTGCTGGTAGAATGAACATTTTAAAAAGAATTAAAGAAAAGTATAAAAGAACTTTACCAGAACTTATAGCATATAGAGAAGATTTAAAAGAAAAATTATCTGATATAGATAGTGGAGATTTTAAAACTAAGGAATTAAAAAAAGAGCTTAATAAAATTAAAACTGAATATGATAAAATAGCTGAAAAAATGACTAATTCAAGAAAAGAAATAGCAATAAAAATAGAAAATGAGTTATTAAATGAGTTAAAATTCTTAAATATGGAAGATGCTAAATTAAAAGTTCAAATAAATAAATTAGAAAAAATGACAAATGATGGTTATGATGAGGTTGAATTTTTTATTTCAACTAATGTGGGGCAAGATTTAAAACCTCTAAATAAAATAGCTTCTGGTGGAGAAGTAAGCCGTGTTATGCTTGCACTAAAAGTTATTTTTTCAAAGGTTGATAATATACCTATTTTAATTTTTGATGAAATAGATACAGGTATAGGTGGAGAAACTGTTAGAAAAATAGCTTTAAAGCTGAAAGAAATAGGAGAAAATACTCAAATTATTTCAATTACTCATTCACCGGTAATAGCTTCTAAGGCATCACAACAATTCTATATAGAAAAATATGTTGAAAATTCTAAAACTATCAGTAGAGTTAAGAAGCTGTCTGCTGAAGAAAGAATAAAAGAAATTGGAAGAATGTTAGTTGGAGAAAAAATTAATAATGAGGTCTTAGAAATAGCAAATAAAATGTTAAATGAGGGATAATGTGAACATTTTAGAGAAATACACAGAAAATCTGATAGTAAAAAAGAATTTATTACAGACAACAGTTGATGCTTATAAATTAGATATAAATGAGTATCTTGAATTTTTGAAAAAAAGAGATATAGATATTTTAGATACAGATGAAAAGATATTTAATGAGTATTTTTCTGATGTAGAAAAAAACTATAAGAAAGCTACCTTTAGTAGAAAATATAGTACTATAAGAGGTTTGTATAAGTTTCTTTTAAAGAATAGATATATAGAAAAAATATTTGAATATAAACTATCAGTTAATAAATCTGATAATGAAGTTACTACTAAAAAGAATAATATTATATTCAAGCAAAAAGAATATGAGGACTTTATAAATTCTTTATCTGATAATTTTAATGAGATGAGATTAAAACTTATTTCTAAGATGATAGTTGAGTATAAAATTAACCTTGTAAATATTTTTGAAATTCAGATTAAAGACCTATTAAAGTATGATTTTCAAAAGATTATTATAGTGAGAAATAATAAGATTATTAGTTACAATATAGATAGGATTATGGAAGAAGAATTAAAAGATTATTATAAAAAATATGCTTTTGAAAAAAGATTTTTATTTGGTGCTTATGGGAAATCAACTTTTATTTCAGATTTAAAAAGGTATAATTTAGATTTTAAAACTTTAAAAAATTGTATGCAGGAAGATGAAAAAGACTTAATTGAAAATATTAGAAAAATGTATTTTGAGATAGGAATAGGAGATAATTAATGAAAGCTGGATTTATAGCTGTTGTAGGTAGACCAAATGTTGGGAAATCAACTTTAATAAATAAACTTGTATCTGAAAAAGTGGCTATTGTTTCTGATAAAGCAGGAACAACAAGAGATAATATAAAAGGAATTTTGAATTTTAAAGATAATCAATATATTTTTATAGATACACCAGGGATACATAAACCTCAACATCTTTTAGGTGAATATATGACTAATATTGCAGTTAAGATTCTAAAAGATGTAGATATTATACTTTTTTTAATTGATGCCTCTAAACCAATAGGAACAGGGGATATGTTTGTAATGGATAGAATAAATGAAAATTCTAAGAAGCCTAGAATTTTACTTGTAAATAAGGTTGATTTAATAAGTGATGAGCAAAAAGAAGAAAAATTAAAAGAAATAGAAGAAAAGTTAGGAAAATTTGATAAAATAATTTTTGCCTCAGGTATGTATTCTTTTGGTATGAGTCAATTATTAGAAGCATTAGATCCTTATTTAGAAGATGGGGTTAAATACTATCCTGATGATATGTACACAGATATGTCCACTTATAGAATAATAACAGAGATAGTTAGAGAAAAAATCTTATTAAAAACAAGAGATGAAATTCCTCATTCCGTTGCTATTGAAATAATAAATGTGGAAAGAAAAGAAGGAAAAAAGGATAAATTTGATATAAATATCTATGTTGAAAGAGATTCTCAAAAAGGAATTATCATTGGAAAAGATGGTAAAATGCTAAAAGAAATCGGAGTAGAAGCTAGAAAAGAGATAGAAGAATTATTAGGAGAGAAAATTTACTTAGGACTTTGGGTAAAAGTCAAAGATGATTGGAGAAAGAAAAAACCATTTTTAAAAGAATTAGGCTATGTTGAGGAAAAATAAGATGACTGTAAAAGAAATGCTTAGAAGTGCTAATTTAATTCTTACAGATCCTGAAACAAATAAAGAAGGCTTAACATTAGCAGCTATTTTACTTTTTGGAAAAGATAATTCAATTATGTCAGTATTGCCACAACATAAAACAGATGCAATTTTTAGAGTAGAAAATAAAGATAGATATGATGATAGAGATGTTATTATCACTAATTTAATTGACAGTTATGATAGATTGATTAAAAATATGGTCGCACACTCGTTGCTTTAGCTGTGAGTTAGACCGTTAAGTATAGTCAGCATATATAGAAATATGTATGTAGAGGTAGCAACTTAAAAAAAGCTATCCAATACTACTCGAATTGCTGGAAACCCCTAAAGCTAGTATAACTACAACATAGCAATCTTATCTCTTAAGAAGTTAAGGAGAGAGAGGCAGGTGTGAAAGTGGCGAAAGCAGAAAAAATATACTAGATGACATAAGGTTAAATCCTAAGTGTTAAGATAATGGGCAATCAGCAGCCAAGACCGAAAGGTAAGGTTCAACGACTATTCCTCCTG
>ERZ773056.653-NODE-653-length-18232-cov-6.052429_pt1 | contig 18232 bp, 11 predicted proteins | sample MGYA00580857_ERZ773056 | MGnify/ENA primary metagenome ERZ773056 (study PRJEB29015, sample SAMEA2737996) | human oral metagenome | biome: human oral; feature: human-associated habitat; material: dental | place: China | collected 2114 ... | reverse complement strand
AAGTATTGTTCTACTTGTGGATTTTTAATCACGTCGTTACATAAGAATGTCGGCAGACGGGTCAAACCGATGAACTCGTTGAGTTTGTGGAAGTGCATATATAACGCATCCACACCTTTTCCTTCGAAGAAATCGCCTTCACGGGTGAACGCTTCAATCGGGGCATTCCAAGTAAGCGAAAGCATGTGTTTTTTGCCTTGCAACAAGCCACCTGTACCGTAGCCTTCTGTCGGACTGACACGATGACGGCCATCACTGTGGTAAAGCTTGCCGTGTCCAGCGGTTAATACTTCGTCTATGTATTTTTTCACTGTCCAAGGTTCGTGCATCCACCAACCTGGCATCTGCCAAATTACGGCATCCATCCAAACAAATTTTTCGACTTCAGCTTCAATATCATAGCCGGCATCAATCACAGTTTCTTTTACATTGTGCCCAAGTGCGGTCAAAACTTCTTTCGCTTTTTTGTGAAGCGTATGGTTCAACTCACCATGCGAATGACCAAACTCTTTTCCACCGTCTAGTAATAAAATATTCATCTTTTTGCTCCTAAATAAATAATTCAAAAAATGGGGCTGCAATTGTACCTTTTTGCTCTATATCTTAAAAGTACCTTTGCTTACCAGGCTATTTTCAGACCATAAGGGGAAATTTCTTGCACGCCATCGATTACAACTAATCGGTAGCATCAGCATTCACCATTCTTCTTCAATAAACAAAACCGACATTTTTTCATGATTTTCTCCTTGTTATTTGATGAAGCAAATAATGATTAAGCAATAAACCACGCTTTATGAACAACATTTTTTACTAATAGGAAATGACATGAAAAGTGCGGTCAAATTTTTAGGAGGTTTTTTGAGTCATACAAAAATAAAATATAAAAACATAAAAAGTTTTAACCATACTAGAAACTTTTCAAAATTAATCCTATACTTTCCATTATAAATGGAGGAGATATGAAAAAAGACCTGATTTACCGCCAACGCTATCTTGACACCGTTCGCCCGTTCATCGGCAAACAACTGATTAAAGTATTTACAGGGCAACGCCGTGTGGGCAAAAGCTATCTACTGTTCCAAATCATGCAGGAAATCCGTTCAGCTGACGAACACGCGCCGATTATCTACATCAATAAAGAAGACTTAGCGTTTTCCCATTTGAAAACGGCTCAAGAGTTGGCTGATTTTGTGTTAAGCGAAAAAAAACACGGTCAAAAAAACTATGTTTTTATTGATGAAATTCAAGAGATTGCCAATTTTGAAAGCGCACTGCGTTCACTGCTACTGGATGACGAACTGGATTTATATTGCACCGGCAGCAACGCCCACCTGCTTTCACGCGATATTGCCGGCGCATTGAGTGGGCGCGCAGTGGAAATCCACGTTCATTCCCTTTCTTACCCTGAGTTTTTACAATTCATGCGCCTTGAAGACAGCGATAAAGCCATGGCGCAATTCTTAAAATATGGCGGTTTACCTTATTTGAAAGACCTGCCGTTGCAAGATAACATCATCTTTGAATACCTGCGCAACATCTATTCCACCATTGCCATCCGTGACATCGTGAACCGTTATTCTTTGAGAAATCCGCAATTTTTGGAACAACTGACACTATTTCTCGCCGACAATATCGGCAATTTGTTCTCCGCCAAAAAAATTGCCGACTTTCTTAAATCGCAAAAAATTGCCACATCGGTAACGCAGGTGCAAAACTACGCCGACTACCTCGCCAACGCCTTTCTTATCCACAAAGTGCCACGCTATGACATCGCCGGGAAACGGATTTTCGAAATCGGTGAAAAATACTATTTTGAAGACTTGGGGCTACGCAACGCCCTCATCGGCTATCGCGTGCAAGATCGTGGCAAACTACTGGAAAACACCATATTCAACCATCTGCAAATTGCCGGTTTCGACGTCAAAATCGGCGGATTGAACAACCAAGAAATCGATTTTGTTGCCGAGAAAAATGGCGAACGGATTTACGTTCAAGCAACACTCACCATCAACGAAGAAAAAACCTTAGAACGCGAATTCGGCAACCTGCTGAAAATTGGAGACAACTACCCTAAATATGTGGTCACTCTGGATGAATTTGACGGCAACACATTTGAAGGCGTGCGATGTTTGAGTTTGCGGGGGTTTATTGGGGAAATACTGGAAACACCTTTAGGTCATTTGTAGTGGCATAGTTCATAAAAAGTGCGGTCAGATTTTCAGGTGTTTTTGTAAATCTTCTTCAAAATCTGCCCACTTGCCTATCTCTCAAATTCCTTTTTCAAAATCCCTTCCAGTATTTCAAAGACTTTCAATACCCTTGGTGGCGTAACGGTTTCATATAGACAGTATAAAAACAGTTGAATCTCCACTTCAGGATATAAACGAACAAGCTGCCCTGATTTTAGATAAGGCTCACACAAGATATCACTCAACATTCCCGCTGATTTTCCTTGCAATACTGCCTGTAAGTAGCTGTATAAATCTGTACTTAAAAAATTAATAAGGCGGGGGTTCAAGACTTGCTCACTGTTAATCGGAAAATGCCATGCTCGCCCTGTGCTAAGGTTGATCTGTCCGGCAAAAGGATAGCGTTCTGCTAAATCATCCAATGAAGTAGGTTTACCTAGTTGTGTTATAAGCTACGGTGAAGCGACTAATACATCACCGATGTCCGTAATTTTTTTAATAATAAATTTTCATCTGGTTGCAAACCGATGCGAAGACCGATATCAACACAGTACGTTACAGCATCAAGTTTGCTCATGTTATCACGCCAATCAATAATCAGGTCAGGATAAAGTGCTAGTGCGGTCAATAATTGCGCCCAAAATACTATCGTTCATTCGCCAACTCGGCACGGTAATACATACCAAACCTGTCATGTCATTTTCTTACCGTTGTTTTCTGAAAATAAATAGACGTTCACTTTGTGTCAATAAAGCTTGAGCTTCGGGTAAAAATTGCTCACCAAAATCAGGCTGTCTAACCTGTCTAGTATTACGTTGAAAAAGCGACTCGCCTAAATAATCTTCCAATTCTGCAATGATTCGTGTAACTACTAGTGGCGAAACAGCTAAGCGATTAGAGGTTTCTTTAAATTGTAAGGCTTTCACCATAGAGCAGAAGACTTTTAGGGTTTCAAAGCGGTTGTTCATAATTATTATAAAAAGATATTATTAATATAGTAAGTTAAGTATGAAGCTCCCCAAAATCCTTAGTTCTATCTTCATTAGATTCAAATAATGGTGACTCAAGATAATTACTTATCAAACTGACAATAGTTTTTATTGTATTTTGCTGTGTAGTCATAAACCCAATAGGCAATGTAACAGGATAAGCTGATAGCTTGGTATGGTAACAAACCACAGCAAATTGATCTTCTAAAAATAGGATTTCAGTATTTCCATCTAAAAAACCTTCACAGAATCCGTAAAGTACTTTATCTGATATATCTTTAAAATGATTTAGCCATTCTTGTTTTTCATGGTGATTTCGTTCGGAAGATAAGGGTAGGTATAGGCGGAAATCATAGCCATTTTTTTGTTTATCTATTAGATTTTGAATTTTATCGTGAATTTTCCGTTGTTTTCCCCAGTAAATATCGCTTGGAGCCAACCAATAGAGTTTTTTAGATGATTTTTTGTTTAATTTATCTAAAATTTTATTGATTTTTTCAAACAAGGTTTCTTGATGATAAATTTGCCCTAAAAAATACAAGCCATTTTGTTGTTCATACTTCTGATAAACCTTTAGAAATTCAGTAAAGTCCAATGTTCCGCCAAACAGCACTTTCAAAGTATCGTCATCACTAATTTCTGCCATACTATTACGCAGTTCACGCAAATTATCATGATGACCAAATGGCTCCAGTTGTTCGGTAATGACTTGCTGAATATTTTCTTGATGAGTAATTGTCGGTACATCATGACGTTCTTTAGCTTCGCCTGTTTCAGGCAGCAATTCAAATTGTTGCGTAAAACGGAAATAATCAGGCACGCCTTTGGGTTCAATAGCATCAATTTTATACAAAGAAATATCTTTCTCATCTAAATTGATGATGTCGTCTTCCATTAGCTGCCGAAAGCGATTTTGAAATGTTTTTCGTGCAATTTCGCTACTTTCTGATAACACCCTCGGTTCGACGACTAACTCAATGGCTTGCTGGCGATTTTTATCACAGTCGTTTTTTTTCAGAAAATTACTATCTAATAATTCCATACGATATTCACCACCACATTCTTTTAAAGTGAGAATGTGGGGAGAGTCTTGGCTGTCTTGAAACAGTCTCTGCCCTTCTGCCGATAATGCAATCAAGCCGTTATCCTGCCAAATAATCCATTTATGTTGTTCCAAATCAGCAAGGGCAACTTCGGTCTCGTGTTGGCTAAATCCGAAATATTGAGCAATTTGTGCAGGTTTACATGGTGTTACTTTTAATAAGCGAAGCAAATATTCGCGCACAAATGCCACGCCTTTATCGCTCATATAGGAAAACACAATGCGAAAACGCGGAGCCTTAACCACAAAATCAATTTGATTGTAAGTTATGTTTTGTTTACTCATTTTTTCGCTCCGTTTTTCAATATCTTAATTGCATAATCTTGCGGATTATTTTGCTTTTGTATAAAACGTAAAACTTTTGCCAATGGAGTTTTGCTGTTTTTGGGATGTTCCCACATGTTTTTTGCTCCAACGATAATAAGTTTATCCATAGCTCGAGATAGAGCTACGTTAATACGGTTTGGCAAATGTAAAAAGCCTGTGCTGTATGTTTTGTCATAGCGTGTCAGCGACAAGATAATCATGCGGTTTTCTTTACCTTGATAACTATCTACACTATCAATTTTAACTAAGCGTCGGAATTCGTCATTCCAACTGCGCTCCTTGAATTTTTTACGAATCAGTTTCTTCTGTTCGCCGTACATGCAAATTACACCAATGGCTTGTTCATTTTTCTCTAAGCATTTTTGTACAGGTTCACTATTCATAAACGTTTCATCGTTTGCCAAGTCTTGTAATATCCCAATAATTACATCGGCTTCGGCACGGTTGGATAAACTACCACTTTTGCCTTGTTCATGATACGCATTTGGTAATGAAGTTGTATCTAACCATGTAACGCAGGATTTTATTTTTTCAGGTAGCCTGAAATAAATATTAGGCACATCATTGTCAGTTTTACCATTTTCTAAAACATTTTCATAAAAACATGCTGATACTAAACTGCCAATCGCAGGAGCCATGCGGTATTGTGTTTTGAGTGTGGCGCAAGTTTGCTTTCCATATTCGGATAGGAAAACGCGTTCAAAATCACTGCCCAATGCTTGATCTAATTCCTCACCGCGCTTGGAAATCCCTAATCGGCGGGCAAGTGCGTTTTTATGTTCTTCAGAATACAAAGGCGGTAGTTGCTTATGGTCACCTACAAGCAAAATACGCGTACCAGACTGCATGGCAATCGCCAATTCACTGGAAATAGAACGTGCGGCTTCGTCCACAATCACCCAGTCATAAAGATTATCGGCAATTCCGATATGGCGTTGTCCGATACCTACGCAAGTGCCAATCACAAGCTGACGGGAACGAGCCAAAAATTCATCATAATTGGTGCGTTCGTTAGATAGGGCTTCCAGCATATCTTGGGTTAAATCAATCAATTTACCTGCTTGGATATTTTCAATCGGCTGAATATTATGCTTGTGATCCAATTCATTGATAAATTTTGGCAGAATTTCGTCAATTTCAACCAATTCACGTAGCCCCATTGCTTGGGCTTGTTCTTTAATGCTTTTTTCTAATTTTTTGCGTAAGCGTTTTTCATCTTCATCAACAGTTTCATCTTTTGATGATTTAACAATTTTTTGATAACGACGAATTTGTACGCCAATATCAAACGCTAATTCGGCACGTTCGCGCAAATAGTCTTCAGGCAGCCCCATGCTACGCCCAAGTTGGCAAATATTGCTAATCTTGTTCACATTTAACTGTGCCCGTTTTTGTCCGACTAAATTCGGTGAAAAAACATCTTCCAATATTTCGGAATCGGCAATTTCGCGATTACTGAACCGCACCAGTTGCAAATCTGTTCCCAAACGCTGACAGTGTTTACGGATACGTTCGGCAGCAGTATTGACTGCTTCATGTGATTGGCTGACCAGTAGAATATTCCGAATCTTTTGCACATCAAATAAATAATGTACAAATGCGGCAATAAATTCTGTTTTCCCTGTTCCTGGCGGACCTTGTAATAAGGATAATGGTCCATTGGCAATCAAACGCTGAAAAGCAATACGTTGTGCTTCGTTAAGGCTTACATTTTTTTCAGGCTGGTCATAGCGTTTAAATTCTTCATCGCTGACACGAATCTCATATTTTTCAGACGGCAAGTCGCAATGTTCATCAAAATAATGCACTAGATTTTTCACCGCACTTTCACCGTCTAAAATACGTTGTAATGCGTTTTTTCGACGGGTATAAGAAGCCTTATTCTGCTTACTTTGCAAATAAACAGGTGTATCTGCTTGAATATTATTTGCAGAATTGGTCAAACTTTTGGATTTGATTTGTAATTCATTCAATTGGCTTTTGGCAATATCTACCACACCATATTTAAAGTTTTTTTCTCCATCTTCACTTTTCCCAATAACTTCAATAACTTCATCCCGGTTGAATTGATCTAGCGGATTGATTTCACCATCATAGGGAATATAACAGTCTCCATTTTCTGTTTTTTGCAAGACTTCACTGGCCGTAATGGACGGTAAAGATTCAGTTTCAGTATCTAAAATTGCCTGCCAAAGTTTTTGAATACTAGGGCGTTGTTCGATAACCGGTACTGCAATTTCAGCATCAACAATTTCAGTTTCCAAGACTTTAAATTCTTCAATATGTTCTTCTTCGGGTTGCTTGGAAATATGTTTGGTAATGAATTGGTTGATGGTGTGGATAAACTGCTCGTTAGTTTTTAGTGAATGATTTAATGTAGTCATTTCACTATAAGAACCATAAGTGATATTTAAGCCTAGTGGTAGGCTCATTACACTACTATCTTTATCTCGCTTACTGATATAATCACGGTTGATTGGAGCCAATGCATGAGTAAATTGCTTATCTTTTACTGAATAAAATGCTTTTAATACACCACCCAAACCGATAAATTGCACCAGTACATCACCTTGCTTACTCTTTTCAAATTGAACAAACAATTCACCATTTTCAGGATAAATCGCAATCGATGGAAAAGACTCACGCCCGCCCACTGTGATATCAATCATTGGCGTAGCCGGTTTGGGATTGAGAGATTCTTTAAAACGTGCCAATGAAATAAACGCAGTCTGGCTATCTGAATACTCTTGCTGTATCACTTCAGCAACTTCAACAAAACTTTCAGACGACCTATTCCATTCAACACCCAATAATTCGCACGCCATTTTCATCACGGCAAAATTATCGCGTTGTTTCTCTGTCGGGTGGTCAAATTCCGGCGAATATTCGGTATTGAACTGACTTTGCTTGTTTGGAGAGAAATCCAATATGTCCAAAATATAGAGCTGATCAGTATCATCATCGATCGTTACTAATACATTGTCAGGTTTCAAGTCGCCATGCGTGAAACCTAAACTATGCAAATGCTCAATATTTTGAATAAATTGATGGATAAGAGCCTGTTTTTGTTCATCTGACAAATCAAGTTTGCAAATATCTTGCCAAGCATGCCCGTCAATAAAATCACTCACCGCAAATAAGCAACCTGATTTTTTGGCAATACCAAATTCTCTGATTTTTGGTACATAATCAGGCGACAAATTTGCCAGTTTCGCCATATTTTCCAGCCAATTCAAAACTACTCTGGCTTTTGAGCTATCGGTTTGCGGATCTGCGTTCAGCCATGCTTTAACCAACAAACCATTGGAACGGTAAACTTCTTTCTCGCTGCTTTCTACAATAAAATCATCATCTTCACGATAAGTACGTGAATGATTGATGTCGCGCGTGAATGGCTCTAATTTCGTAAAATCAAATGAAAAATCCACCGCCTGTTCAGGTTTGGCTTGATTAAATTTATCTAAAAAATCTACCGCACTTTCAAAAGGTGTATCCGATAATGCCGCATGTAAAATTTCAGCATACCATGCTGTTTCATCCGCTAATTTATTTTTCATTTCATCAAGACTGGCAGGTGAAATGCGTTTTGCCTGAATGATATGCCATGCCAAAACAGCCAAAGAACGTACATCATATTGGTATGGTGTGAGTTTGATGCCGTCTGAAAGTGGAAAATGAGATTTTGCCAAATCGCCTGAGACTTCCAAAATCTCACGAATGTCGCCAACCGTTTCCTCAGATGAAAAATAGGCGGTTGCAAACCCCGATAGCGTAATTTTGTCATCTGCTGACAGCCAAATGCTGTGATTGCCCAAATCACGATGGGCAATACCGATTTTGTGTAACTGGGCAAATTTATCCAACAATAATTGCACTAATCCCAAACGGCGTTCCGTGCTTAAATTTTCGCCATTGTATCCGCCGACAAATTGGTTAAAACGTTTTTGCTGTGGGAACAGCTCAAATACATCAATATGTTCTGCCGTAATTTCACCTTTTTGCGGGGTAGATTTGTAATTCAAGCAAGCGTGATACAAGTCTTTATTTTGTAATTTAATATGGTTCAATACATCGTATTCGCGGCTGACTAGGCGATAACGCCCGTCAGGCGTTTGAGCTTCAGAACGGTTGATTTTAGTGAAATCCCAACGGCGCAATAAGGCTTGGTCTTGGTGCTTTTTATTTTCAGTTTGGGCCAGATATTCTTGATAAATGTCTTTAGGGTGGGAAAATATAGCGCTGTCTTCTGCGTAATATCCGCCAATGCTGATACTTTTAGGTTTAATGGTATTACTGCCGAAGATTTTTTTATCAAATAATTCAAAATCCTGATTTAACGTTTTGCTCTTAGAATGTGGACTGAAACGAGCATCAAATTGTTCTTCGTCTTTTAATTGCAAAAAATCAGTCAATGTTACAACGTGCAGTTTTTCATTGTCTGGTAGCTGGCTAAAATCTGTATTACCTGTCATTACAACTAAAAAATGAACCTGTGGACGAAATCCTTTATTGGTAAATTGTTGTTTAAATTTATCCAATTTCTTTTCTAGTATATGTTGTTTGTTTCGCGTAATAGAAACTGGTGAACGACCCATATCTTTATTGTTTAAATACCATCTATCTTGACAAGAAGTAATCGTTCCATTCCAATGTTTCAATTCAATAATCAACACATTGCAATGGGTAACAATAACTAAATCAAATTCACCTTCTTTACGTTCTTTCACATCAGCAAAACGAAAGCCCGCGTATCCTTTCCAAGGGAAAATGGATTTCAGGGATTTTAATGTGTCAAATCCCTGTCCTTTTACTTTCTTGTTATTTTCAGAAGCTTGAAAAGCCTGCTTGATTTTTTCAATGGCATCAACTTCGTGTTGAGTTAATCCGCCGCCCCAATATTGTACTTCCATTATCGCCATAACTCCATTGACATAATTAAACGCTTTTATTTTAACATTTTATAGATTTTTTTGATATACAAGGCTTGTATAGTAACCTTAAACTACTCTACCTTTAGAAGTTATGCAGTCATATTTTATAAATATTTCGCTTAACTAATATGCCAATTTTGAAATATGCGGCAGAATTGAAATCGCCAGCTTTAGTGGTTCACGGTAAAATTGCTCACAGCCGTTACTTCGGTGAAGATGCTTAATTAAAGCATTAGGTAGCAAAGATAAAGAGCTATACATCGTACCAGGTGCAACACACACGGATTTATACGACAACAGCACGGGCAAAATTCCGTTTGATAAATTCGAGCAATTCTTCAAAGCGAAATTGAAATAATGTGAATAAGTAAAAGGCTGTCTAAAATTACAGTTTCAGATGGCCTTTTTCTTTTCAAGTGCGGTCAAATTTTCGGATGTTTTGCGTATTTAAACCCTATCCGGATCGCCTTTATGTGAGTCGCCAATCTTGCAGTCTTTTAAACGCTATACCCTGAAAAACACTAAAAAATCCCACCGCACTTTGCTATAATGCGCGGCATTCATTTCATTCAAAACAAGAGAAGAATATGACGGATTTTCCTGCCATTCGTGACCTTAACGAGCAAAATCTCAACGAAATTTTACAGCTTTCACAACATCATCCTTTGGTGATCACGTTTTATGCGCCAAGCCATGCCGATTCTGTGGCGTTTGTAAAAATCTTAGAAAATTATGCCAACCAATACCAAGGGCAATTTGTGTTAGCCAAAGTGGATTGTGAGAAAGAACAAATGGTGGCGGCGCAGTTTCGTATTCAAGCCTTGCCGACCACTTATTTGTTTAGAGACGGGCAAGCGTTGGATGCCTTTCAGGGCGCCTTGGATAACACCACGTTGCAACAGCGTTTGAGTGCCATTTTGCCGAAAGAGGAAGAAATCAAATTTAATCAGGCGTTGGATTTACTTGCGGTGGAAAATTATGCGCAGGCATTGCCGTTGTTGAAAGAGGCGTGGGAGTTGTCTAATCAGAAAAATAGCGACATCGCACTGCTCTATGCGGAAACCTATATCGCCATGAAAAAAACCGAGCCGGCACAGCAGATTTTGAACAAAATCCCCTTGCAAGATCGCGACAGTCGCTGGCAAGGATTACAAGCGCAAATTGACTTGTTGATTAAAGCTGCTGATACGCCGGAAATTCAACAATTACAGGAAGAATTTGCGAAGCAACCAACCCATGATCTCGCGTTAAAATTGGCGTTGCAATTACACCAAGCCAACCGCAACGAAGAGGCGTTAGACTTGTTATTCACCATTTTACGTCAAGATTTAGGCGCCGAAGAAGGCAAAATCAAGCAGGAATTTTTATCCATTTTAGCCGCCATCGGCAACAACGATCCGGTAACCAATAAATACCGCCGATTGCTCTATTCGTTGTTGTACTGATGGGAAATCTTCTATAATAGCGCTCGCAAATATTAAGTTAATAAGGATTGATTATGTCAGATATTAAACACGCGCAATTACTCATTTTAGGTTCCGGCCCTGCAGGTTACACGGCGGCGATTTATGCGGCACGCGCCAATTTAAAACCGGTGCTCGTCACAGGGTTACAACAAGGCGGACAGCTCACTACCACTAGCGAAATTGAAAACTGGCCGGGTGATTTCGGTGAAACGACCGGCCCTGAATTAATGCAAAGAATGTTGCAACACGCCGAAAAATTCGAGACCGAGATCGTCTTCGATCACATTAACCGCGTAGATTTATCTTCTCGCCCATTCAAATTATACGGTGATGCACAAACCTTTAGCTGCGATGCATTAATCATCGCCACTGGTGCGTCCGCTCGCTATTTAGGCTTGCCTTCCGAAGAAGACTTCAAAGGCCGTGGCGTTTCCGCTTGCGCCACTTGTGACGGTTTCTTCTATCGCAACAAACCGGTTGCCGTCATCGGTGGCGGTAATACGGCCGTGGAAGAAGCGCTCTATTTAGCCAACATTGCTTCTGAGGTACATTTAATCCACCGTCGCGATAGTTTCCGCGCAGAAAAAATTCTTATCGACCGCTTATACAAAAAAGTGGAAGAAGGCAAAATTGTGCTGCACACCAACCGCACTTTAGATGAAGTGTTGGGCGACAACATGGGTGTGACCGGCGTACGTTTGAAAGACGTGCAATCCGAAGCAACGGAAGAGGTCGCATTAGACGGCGTCTTCGTGGCTATCGGTCATGCGCCGAATACGGAAATTTTCCAAGGTCAATTGGAATTAAATAACGGGTATATCGTGGTGAAATCCGGTTTAAACGGCAATGCGACCGCCACATCCGTGGAAGGCGTTTTTGCCGCAGGCGATGTGATGGATCACAACTATCGTCAAGCCATTACCTCTGCCGGCACCGGCTGCATGGCAGCATTAGATGCCGAGCGTTATTTGGATGCGCAAAACGCATAACTGTTCGGTAGGTGCACCAAGACAACACATTATGCAATATAAGGTGGGCAATAACGTCCACCTTCCGTTTTTCTGTTTCTGATAAAACATAACTTATGGATAAATCTCGTCAAAAATATTTGCAACAATGGCTTCGCACACAGCAAAAGCCGATTAAAAAATATTTGAATCTCAATATTTTGCTCGCCACGTTCTCCTCAGTGATTTTAGTGGGGCAGACTTATCTCTTAGCCTCTTTGCTGCATAAGCTCATTATTCTGGGCGAACCGGCCACCGGCTTAGCGCCTTACTTTATCGGCTTAGTCGTCGGCTTTGCGCTACGTGCGCTGATTTTGTGGATCCGAGAAAAAATCGGCTTCAAGTGCGGTCAATTATTACGGAATATTATTCGTCAGCAAATTTTGGATAAAATCCATCAAGTTGGCCCAGCAACGATTAACAATAAGCCTGCCGGTAGCTGGGCAACCATCATGTTGGAACAGGTGGAAAACTTGCATAATTTCTACGCCCGTTATTTGCCACAACAAGCGCTTTCCGCCATTGTGCCGATGATTATTCTGATTGCCGTGTTCCCGTTAAACTGGGCCGCCGGTTTGATTTTAATGGGCACCGCGCCGCTGATCCCTATCTTCATGATTTTGGTGGGCAAAGCGGCAGCAGACAGCAGCCAAAAGAACATGAATACCCTTGCGCGTTTAAGCGGTCAATTCCTCGATCGTCTGCGCGGTTTGGAAACCTTGCGTTTATTCGACCGCACTTCCGAGCAAACCCGACATATTGAAAACAGTACGGAAGATTTCCGCGAAACCACCATGGATGTGCTAAAAATGGCGTTCCTCTCCTCTGCCGTCCTCGAGTTTTTCACTTCGATTTCTATTGCATTAATGGCGGTGTATTTCGGTTTCAGTTATTTAGGGCAAGTAGAATTCGGCAGTTACGGCACGCCGATTACGCTCTTTATCGGTTTCTTCTGCCTCATTCTTGCACCGGAGTTTTATCAACCCTTACGCGACCTCGGCACTTATTATCATGACCGTGCCGCTGGTATTGGTGCGGCAGATGCCATTGTAGATTTCTTGGAAGAAGATTATTTAATCGCCCAAGGGGACAGCAAAGCGGCATTTGAAAGCCAAAGTGCGGTGGAAATTTCAGGTGAAAATGTGGTGGTCTTGTCGCCGCAAGGTAAACCGCTGACAGAGGCGTTAAATTTCCATATTCCGGCACACAGCCACATCGCTATCGTAGGGCAAAGCGGTGCCGGAAAAACCTCGCTAATTAATGCCATTTTGGGCTTTTTACCTTATGAAGGCAGCCTGAAAATCAACGGGCAAGAATTGCGCAATGTCGATTTAGCCCAATGGCGCAAACATATTGCGTGGGTTGGACAAAACCCGTTATTGCTACAAGGCACGATTAAAGAGAATTTATTATTGGGTGACATTCAAGCTTCCGCGCAAGAAATCGATCACGCGTTAGCCTTAGCGCAAGCGAAAGAATTTACCGACCGTCTCGGCTTAAAGGCTGAAATCAAAGAAGGCGGTATTGGCGTGTCCGTCGGGCAAGCACAACGTTTGGCTGTTGCACGTGCGTTACTGCGTAAAGGCAATTTGTTGTTATTAGATGAACCGACTGCCAGCCTTGATGCGCAATCCGAAAATCAGGTATTACAAGCCTTGCAACACATCAGTCGCCAACAAACAACCGTGATGATCACCCACCGCATTGAAGATCTGAAACAATGCGACACCATTTTGGTGATGCGCCACGGACAAATTATTCAGCAGGGGCATTTTGACCAACTGCAACATCAAGGTTTCTTCGCCGAATTATTGGCACAACGACAACAGGATATTAACTAATGCGTGCTTTATTGCCTTTTATTCGTTTATTTAAATTTGCCAAACTGCCGTTAATCTTCGGTGGTTTATTAATGATTTTAGGACTTGCCTCCAGCATCGGGTTGCTTACCCTTTCCGGCTGGTTCTTAGCGGCGACCGCCATTGCCGGCTTGGGTTCGCTCTTTAACTTTTTCTATCCTTCTGCCAGCGTACGCGGTTTAGCCATAGGGCGTACCGTGGCGCGCTATTTTGAAAAAGTCGTCACCCACGATGCCACTTTCCGCGTACTAGCCAAATTACGCGTGCAAGTGTTTAGCAAAATTATTCCGTTAAGCCCGGGTGTGCTCAATCGCTATCGTAACAGTGATTTATTAAACCGTTTGGTTGCCGATGTAGATACCTTGGACGGACTTTATCTTCGCCTGATTGCACCGTTTATCAGCGCCATTGTGGTGATTACATTTATTACCCTTGGATTAAGTTTTGTTCATGTGCCACTTGCGCTCTTCCTTGGCCTCACGTTACTGACCTTATTACTGGTGATTCCAACAATCTTTTACCATCTGGGCAACAAATTCGGCGCAAAATTGACTCAATCGCGCGCCCTGTACCGCACGCAATTTGTGGAATTTATTCAGGCTCAAGCAGAATTATTGTTATTTAACGGGGAAGAAAAACTAAAAGGGAAATTGAGCCAAACCGAACAGCAATGGCAAGACTATCAACAACAGGAAGCGAATTTATCAGGATTTTCCACCGCACTTTTGTTGTTCGCCAACGGCTTGGTGTTATGTATTGTGATGTGGTTTGCCGCACAAGTGGATTTGGGCAGCGATGAATACCGTGCTGCATTAATTGGCTTGTTTGCCTTTGCCGCCCTCGCCTCCTTTGAAATTTTAATGCCGATCGGCGCTGCATTTTTGCACATCGGGCAAATGGTAGCGTCGGCTGAACGGGTGACAGATATTATCGAACAGCAACCACTGGTAGATTTTTCCGGCACGCAACTTGTCGACATCCAAACCCAAGCGCCGTTATTGCAAATTAATCACGTTCATTTCACTTATCCGCAACGCGATAACCCGGCATTAGTGGACTTAAATCTCTCTATTCAAGCCGGAGAAAAACTCGCCGTTTTAGGGAAAACCGGCAGTGGCAAATCGACGCTACTTCAATTATTGGTACGCAATTATGATGCCAACCAAGGAGAAATCTTATTCGCCGGCAAGCGCATTCAAGCCTATAGCGAAAGCAGTTTACGCCAACAATTTTGTTTCTTAACGCAACGCGTGCATGTGTTTAGCGATACCTTGCGTAACAACCTACAACTGGCCAACCACGCGCCGTTGAGTGATGAAAGAATGATTGCCGTGCTACAACAAGTGGGCTTGGAAAAATTAGTGAATCAAGAACAAGGATTAGATTTATGGCTGGGAGACGGCGGTCGTCCGTTATCGGGCGGTGAACAACGTCGTTTAGGCTTAGCCCGTGTGTTATTAAATGATGCGCCGATCCTACTCTTAGATGAGCCGACAGAAGGTTTGGATCGCAAAACCGAACGCAATATTCTGCAAGCGATTTTGGCACACAGTGTCGGCAAGACTTTAATTATGGTGACGCACCGTTTAACCGCCATTGAGCAATTTGATCAACTTGTGGTGATCGATAACAGTCGATTAATTGAACAAGGTTCGTACAGCGAATTAATCAATAAAGAAAATGGCTTTTTCAAACAACTGACACAACGTATTTAAAAGGAAAGGCTGGAAAGGTGGAAACCTTTCCGGCTTAGTCTCGGCACACGAAAATTCTGACTTTGGCTGCTTTCTTCCGAACCTGACCTGGTAAACCAGACTTCATTGCGAGGGACCGAAAAGGTTTCCATTGAATTAACCGCAAGATTTGATAGCGCGATTAAGGCTTCGCATTATGCAATAAGCCCTATTGAATTGCAAATGTTATCTCCGGATCACATCATAACAGCCTGAACTTTAAACAAACGAGGAAAATCATGACCGCACTTAACCAACTTATCGAACTATTAAAACTGGAAAAAATCGACGATTTACTTTTTCGCGGCGCAAGCCAAGATCTCGGCTTTCGCCAAGTGTTCGGTGGTCAAGTCGTCGCGCAGGCGCTTTCTGCTGCGATTCAAGTCGCCCCTCAAGATCGTTTTTTACATTCTTGCCACGCCTATTTTCTCTCACCGGGCGACAGTCAATATCCGATTATTTATGACGTCGAAATTTTACGCGAGGGCAGAAATTTCACGGCGATGCGGGTAAAAGCCATTCAACATAAATCACCGATTTGTCACATTACCACCTCTTTCCAAACCTTAGAACAAGGCTTTGAACACCAAAGTGAAATGCCAAAGGTAGAAGCACCTGATGCCCTTATGTCAGAAAGCTCGGTCATTCAGCAAATGGCACAAACCATTCCGGAAGCGGTGCGCGATAAATTTACGGCAGAGCGTCCCTTTGATATTCGCACCAAATATTTAAATAATCCGTTCCACGGACATAAGCTGCCTCCACAACAATACTCTTGGGTACGCACCAATGGCGAAGCACCGACAGACTATCGCATTCAACAATGCCTACTCGCCTACTTCTCTGATTTTCATTGCATTTTGACCGCACTTCATCCCCATGAAAAAGGCTTTTTACAAAAAGGCATGAAAGTTGCCACCATCGACCATTCTATTTGGTTCCATCGCCCGTTCGATATGAATGATTGGTTGCTCTATGCCATCGAAAGTAACAACGCCTATGCCGCCCGCGGCCTTGCACGTGGTCAATTTTTTGCGGCAGATGGCAGATTAATTGCCACCACCCAACAAGAAGGGTTAATTCGTTACGTTCCGGAAGAACAATAAAAAACGAGGGGAAAAAATGACCGCACTTTATGCCGCTCAAGATTTTTGGTATGCCGTTACCACGGCGCTGCAAACCACGGATCCGTTAGAAAAATGCCGCTTAGTGAATCATCTTTATGATGAGATATTACCGCAGATTAAATTGACAGAATTATCCGATTTTCCGGAAGTGACACCACAAATGGATCTTGCCGGTATTCCGGAGAAACCGATACTCGTTGCTCCGAAAGATGTGCCGAAACGCTCTTTCGCCACAGAAGAAGGTTATGCTGCCACCTTGCACGCTATTGCCCATATTGAATTTAATGCCATTAATTTGGGCTTAGATGCCGCTTGGCGTTTTGGCCGAAATGCGCAACAAGAATTAGGCGAAGGCATGGCATTTGTCAAGGATTGGCTACGTGTCGCACGTGAAGAAAGTACACACTTTTCCTTAGTCAACGCGCATTTGCAGACCCTTGGATATCAATATGGCGATTTTGAAGCGCATGCCGGTTTATGGGAAATGGCACAGGCAACTGCGCATGATATTTGGGAACGAATGGCATTAGTACCACGTGTACTGGAAGCGCGCGGACTGGATGCCACACCTGTGTTACAAGAAAAAATTGCACAACGGAAAGACATGGCTGCCGTCAAAATTTTAGATGTGATTTTAACGGATGAGATCGGGCACGTTTATATCGGCAATCATTGGTATCACGCACTTTCCGCCAAACGCGGATTGGATGCCATGAAATGTTTTACCGAACTGCTACATAAATATCGTATTGTAATTTTTAAAGGGGTAATCAACACAGATGCCCGTTTACAGGCCGGGTTCACGCAACATGAATTAGATTGGATTTATGAAGTGGAACAGACATTAAAGTCGTACATTAAGCAGTAAAAAATAAAATGCCCGATAAGAAATATTATCGGGCATTTTTTTAGAATCGAACGCCAGTGCCAACACCCACGCCAACACCGACTTCATTAGAACCGCCACCAACACCGACGGAACAGGCGCTGAGAGTCCAAACAATAAATAATGTCATGATAATTTTTTTTCATTTAGTCCTCTTTTTTCACTTGTTCAATATTCTGGTATAGCCGATAAATCCCGATAAGATCGCGCTTGGCGATAGATTTAAAGGGCAACAATAAATAGTAAATACAACGATAATGTTCTACGGATGCCAACATATCCAGCCACTCCTGTGGCTCGCAACATTCACGGTATTTTCGCATAACATCGCAAATGATCTCATCGGACAATTCATCTTCACGACATAAATTATAGATAAACAGCAACAAATCACGCGCTTTTTGCTTACTTAAAGCCCGCTTGGTCGCATTCACTTCAAAATCAATAAACAACACTTGACCATCACGCCATAGAATATCGCGAATTGCCGGACGTCCGTGCACCAACCCTTGTTGATGCAAAGTCGCCAATGCCACCGCCGCATCTAATAAAATAGCGCGTTTTTGTTGTTCGGAAAGATGAAGCCCCATCCAATAGGCCACACTGTTTCCGCCGT
>ERZ773056.652-NODE-652-length-18237-cov-55.552744_pt1 | contig 18237 bp, 16 predicted proteins | sample MGYA00580857_ERZ773056 | MGnify/ENA primary metagenome ERZ773056 (study PRJEB29015, sample SAMEA2737996) | human oral metagenome | biome: human oral; feature: human-associated habitat; material: dental | place: China | collected 2114 ... | reverse complement strand
TATATTTTTAATATTTTCGTTGTCTGGATTATACCAGATTACAGTTGCAGGTATTTTCATTTATCTTTCCTTAAAATTACTGAATAATTATAAAGTGGAGTACAATTATTAATTAGGATTCTTTATTTTATTGGTAATAATAAATAAAAACAAATATTAATTTTACTCCACATTTATATATTAAAATTACAAATATATAACAATATCTTTAGTATAATTTAATCTTTTCTATTAACATTGAGTTTCATAAATTTTACATCTTTTATTTCTATTATTGTTCCTTTTTCTATTTTTGAAAAACTTATTTTTAACCTAGAAATTTTTGAATACAACCATCCTGGATGTGATCCCACAGGAATCAACATTTTACCGTTTAAATCATCTAACCATATTGATCGATTATCATTAAAAGATAAGTTATCTCCTTCCCAAGATAATTGAATTTTTCTTTTAAATTTAGATGAATAATTCGACTCTAATTCTAAATAAATAAAATCATAATTATTAGTGCTAATCTTTTCAGGCAGATGCAATTCAATGTATGGATTTTTTATTTCATCTATTATTATTTTATTTTTTGATAATATTTCTATTTGATTTCCAGTTATAGCAATATTATTTAAATTAATCTCCTGTTGATTTAAAAATATATTGTTCAATGAATTCATTGAATTTCCAAATGAATATGGAATTTTTTGCATATCAAATGCTGATGTTTGATATTTTATATTATTTTTTCCTTTTTCTAATAATCCAAAAACTTCCTCATATCTATCTGGTCTTATCCAAAATTCTATTCCTTTATATCTATACATAATATAGCCATTATCAATAACCCATTTATATGTATAATAACTTTCAAAACTTCTTACATCTGTTAAAAAGACAGGTTTTTCTTTCATTGACTTTAAGTTTTCTCTTGTTGCTTTTAAACTCTTTGTTAAATCTGGACTGTCTATTTTGGTAGGTGTTTTATTATCAAATATAAGATATAATTCTCTATTCATCATGGGCCAAAAGATTTCTCCAGGTTTTAAAAGTATATTCTTCATTTCGGCGTAAGACTGTAAATATTCAAGGTCACCTCTTTTGATAAGCCCTTTTCCTAATTTTGGTAATCCTATGTTTTTTCCATTAACTAAAAGTAAATCATCGCTTAATTCATATTTATGTTTTAAGATTTTTACTTCTTGTCCTGATTGTTGAGATTCAACTAAATTTCTTGATTCTCTTAAAGGAACTTCTTTTACTTGCATTAATAATATTAATGTTATAAAAAAAGAGAAACTAATAATCTTTGTATTTCTTCCTAAAAGTTTATCTCCATACTGATATAGAAAAATTAACATATTAAAAGCTGTGAAAATAATAAAAATTCCTGTTAGCCTTGAGGTTCCTTCTGTATAGTCCACTCTCATTGTTGTATATGTATAATTTATTAAAAGAGCTATACATGCAAACGATAGCAAAAAAAATCCTCTTTCTTTTAAAAGACTTACCTTAAAATTATTACGATACAAATATAAGTATAAATAATAGATAAAAGAAAATAAAAATGAAATAGAAAGTAAAAATACAAAAATAGACCAAAGCATTATTTTTAAGTTCCAATTTGCTATATATCTCATAAACCAATATGGCGGTACAGTTGCACTACTCCACAATGTTATTCCATCTGAAATCATTGATTGGGATGAAAGTAACCTCATCATCTTTATCAATTCTAAGGCATATTTCAATGTCCATATAACTGGATATATAAGAAGTATATTTAAAAACCAAAATATTTTTTTCTTCCAAATTTTTAAAAATAGTTTTTCTTTAAGAATTAAGAAAAATTGTATAATTGCAAATGGAGCAGCTCCTAAGGTTGCTGCAACTCCATTTAAGGGATAATGAAAAACAGCTAGTATAGAAAGTAATACATACATTTGAAACCAATAAATTCTTTTTTCTATTATTTTTGAATTTGATAAAATCAAAAGAAAAACAACTAACATATAAACCCTATTGTATTCAGGCAGAAATACTATTAAAGAAATCATTAGTGCCATTTCTTCGCTTGTTGCTAAATAAATTAATGTTCCAAATAAAATACACCAAAATATATTCGTTAATGATAACGCTGGTAAGTAATCAAAACTATTTCCATTTAAAATAAAATTATGAAAAAATCCTAAAACTAAACCAAACAGTCCAGAAGTTCCAGAATATTCCTTATATAGTATTAATTTTTTATTTATTAATTGATGCCAGCTTATAAGTTCCTCTCCTCTGTGCCAAAAATCTCCAGAATTAAAAAATAAAGGTGTTATATAGTGGTGAATTATAAATAATAATATAACTGTTGATAAAAATATACACGATGATTTTTCAACCTTTCTTCTTTTTAAATACTGAAAAATATTAAAAGCTATTAAGATAAATATTAATGAATATATAAACAATATATATCTTAAAGGATATTCTAAATCATAACTATCACTAGCATTTACAATATAAGTATTTGTTAAAGAAGTCAATAACAATAAAGGGGAAAATATCTGAAACTTCATAGTTAAAAGTCGTATATTTTTAAATTTTTTCTTTTTTAAAATATATATTGTTATTATTGATAATATTATCGCCATTAAATAAACGCCATCTTGTGGAATAACTGCTCTTTTCTTTATTAATTTATCTAAAACTGATTTACAAGACATAGAAAAAATATAAATTGAAAAAATTAATAATAAAATTTCTTTTTTTAATTTTGTTTCCTTAATAAAAATAAATAAAACAAAATACAATATTCCAACAATTAAATAAAAAAAATTTATCTCCTGTCTTATAATTAAATTTAACAAAATCGGAAGTGCGAACACCCCTATTCCAAGAAAATCTAATTTTACAGTACTACTACTATCATTATTTTCTAAAAAAAAGTTCTTTCTTTTCTTTATACAATAAAAAATCATTCCCGCTATTCCAAGAAAAAGAGAAATCCAAAAAGAAAATGTCTCTCCGGATTCATTTGAACCTATATAGGTTGGATTTCCTACTATTATATCTTTAAAAATCTGGTGCTGCATTACGTTATAGGAACTAAATATAATTAAAGAAATCCCAGATATGAGTACACCAATTAATAAAGTAGTATGCTTTTTATAAAAATCTTTTAATATTTTTTTTGTTTTTATCATATTTTCCATAATGATATTATCCTTTCATTTTAATTGTTACAAATATTGTAAAAAGATTTTTTAAAATTTTTCAATTCTAAAAACATTTGCCTTGCTTTTAATAGCTGCCTCTAGACCAACATCAGAATCTTCAAAAATTAAAGTCTCTTCAGGTTTTATACTAAAATAATTCATAGCTTTAACAAACCCTTCTGGATTCGGTTTCTTATTTTCAACATCTTCCGCAGCAATAATTAGTTCAAATAATTCTTTTTTATTGAAGAAATTGAGAATTTCCTCACTATTTTTTTGAGAAGCTGTTGTTACTAATGCTACATGATATTCTTTTTTTAATGATTCAAGTATGTTAAATAAATGAATATTAATTTTAGCAACATTTAAATGTCTACTGTATGTATTTTTTTTAATTTTATGAACAATTTCCATTTCGTCTTCATTCAGTCCCATTTTAGGAAGAAATTCCTTGTAGTGTTTTCCATAACATTCTTCTATAAAAAAATCATAATCCATATCATAATTTATTTCATTCAATGCTTCTTTATAAGAATAAAAATTTACTTTTGTAGTATCAAATAAAGTACCATCTAAATCACATAAAATTAATTTATTTTTTTTCATCATTATCACCATACATTTCTATAACATCATTTAGAACCATTAATAACCCTGAATAGAATATTAGCACTCTATCACTGTCTTTTCTTATTTTATAGGGCATTAATCTTAACCAGTGTATTATTTCATGAAAATAAATACTTCTAACTTGCTCTTTGCTAAACTTAGAATTCATATATTCATTTAATTTTTTATAAAAATAAACGTAAGTATGCGATTTAGTAAAGAGAAAATTGATTTTATTTTCTTCAAGACTTACATCATAAGTCTTCATCATAAATTCATATCCACCATGAATTGACTGTAATAATTTTCCATAGTCTAAATTAGCAGAGTCATGGACATTTCCTGTATTAGGATCTATTATATAAAAATCGTCTTCTCGGTCTTTTCCCCTTGTACAAACGATATTTTCAATTGTCAAATCGCCATGTAAATCTGAATATGTATCATTTTTAAATATTTCATAAAGATATTCTTTTGATAAATATTTTAAATAGTAAGATAAATTTTTATATGCTCTTCCATTTATAATTATCTCATCGTATTTTGATAATTTTTTTATGGCGGATGCTTCTAATATTTTTTCTATATTTGCTGTAACTTTAGAATCAATGTACTTATCTATTGTTTCTTTATCAGATTGTCTAACATTATTTGTATAAACAAATTTATTTAAGGATTCCAATGCTTTTTTCATTATACTCCACCCTTTTTCATACGGCATTGAATGAGCATATTCAAATAAAACTATTGCATTAGAATCATAAGGCATATCATAATAACAATATTCGCTTGTTTTTTCTTGCTCAATAATTTTAGGTAACGGTAATCCTCTTTTATCATTTTCTTCTATCCAGACTATTTGATCATATAACTTTTCTCTATCTTCAAAAGCGTATTTTCTATAAAACATTTTATCGTCTTTCATGCACAGCATTGTCGTTGCATTTGAACCTGCAGAAAAATCTCTTATAATATTGATATTTTGATTTATTTTTAAATAATTTTCTATATAGGTCTTATCCTCATCCATAAAATATTTTTCTAAAAATTGTAATTTTTCTTTATTATTTTGATTAGGTAATAAATTCAAGTATTTTTCGTCTTTTTGATTTTTAACCATGGAAGAAAATTTATCTTTAAAAGCTACAGAAATAATTAACATTTCTATTATTGAAATTAAGATGTAAGCATAAAATAATACTGGTATTTTAGACATTATCGCCAATTGATTTACTCCGAAAGTATCATTTGAAAAAAATATAATAAATATGTCTACTAATTTAAAATTATACCCTTTCGTCATTAAAAATAATGAAAAAATATAATAGGAAAATAAGTAGATAACCCACATCGATATTGTCAACGCCACCATTTTTATTTTATTCATTTTCTTAAAAATATCTTTAAAATTCCATATTAATGACCACATAAATTTTAAAAAGTTAAGTTCTATATTTTGATTAAATAATGAAGCTATTTTTAATGAAATTATTTTTATATATTTTTTTAATCCGTAAACTAAAACCAAAATAACTGCTATAGAAATTGAAAATAGGATATAAAATATAAAACTTTTTTCAATTTGTCTATTTGAAATTTTAAGCATAAATATTAAAAAAATAATTCCAACCATTATAACATCCAATATTCTATCTACTATGACTGTAGATAATGAAAAGGCGTATTTATTTTTCATTTTTTTACCTGAATATACTGCTCTAAATAAATCTCCTACTATCCTAAAAGGGAAAATTAAATTTATTAAATTTCCAAACGCTAAACCTTGTAGCAAATTTCTGCGTCTAGGCTCTTCATAAACTTCAATAAACATTTTCCATCTTAAAACTCTTATTATTTGTGCTAAACATAAAGTACTTGCAGCAATAATAAACAATACTATGCTCATTTTTCTTTCTCCTCTTTATTTATATTAATTCTTTAAAATCGTAATTTTTAGCTTCCTTATACTCTTCAGGAGTTCCAAATGATACATGTAAATCCGTTAAAAAATATTTTATCTTCATATTTTTTTCAGCCATAATATTATATATTCCACTAATAAAATATTCATCATATCTACAATTATCCAAATATTCTTTAGCTGATCCCTCAAAAATATCTTTATTTTTGAAATAGTAAGCTCCACAAATTGCTTTATCACTTATAACTTTTTTTTCCATAGTTCTTTTTACATTTCCATCATCATTTATTTCAATATAACTAAATCTTGAATCGTTAGAAGTAAATGTCAAAATTGCCCCATCTACATCATCGTTATTTCTCAAACTAAAATCATAAAATGAATTGCATGTAAAACAATGGTCACAATCATTAAATAGAATAGGATTATCATTATCAACTAGTTTAACTCCTTCTAGACACGTTAGAACAGCTCCATTTAAAACATGGTCAATAACTTGTAATTTTGCATTTGGATAATATTTCAAAATCTCTTTATCTATATTATAATTTTCAATATGTTCTTTCAATATTACAAAAATCAAATTATCAATATCAATAAATTTTGTAATTGATTGTGTTGCCCAAAAGAAAAAAGGATGTCCATCTAGTTTTATTAATGGTTTAGGCAACATTATTCCTTCTTTTTTAAATCTTGTTCCTCCTCCAGCCATAGGCATTATTAAATTTATTTTTGACATTTTTAATCTCCTTATATTTTATCTAATTGACTTAATAATTCACATTCATTTTCTATCACACGTTTAAGTCCTTCAGTAATATCCACTTTTGGTTCCCAGTTGTATTTAATTTTAGCATAGGTATTATCACAAAGTGAATATTTATTAATTTCTTCTTTTAAGATGGAATCTTTTATTTTATAAAAACCTTCATAAAGTTCAGGGTATTTTTCCCAGTAATGAGCATCATCGGCATATTCTGCTTTAATATTTTTTCCCATTATTTTAGAAGCAATTTCATACATTTCATTTACAGAATAATTTGTCAATGAAGAACAATTGACACAATCAAATCCTTCTCCTTTTTGAACAGCAACCGCTAAATCTATTAAATCATCTACATATATATAATCTCTTCGTTGAGTTCCATCTGAATGGAAAATTGGCGTTCTATCATAGTAAAGCTCTCTAATCATATAAGCGACAAAAGGTGGCTGTTTTCTTAGACAGTCTATATGGGGTCCATAAACATTTGCAAAACGAATACAAGTAACATTCATTCCATAAGTATCACAAAAAGACTGAGCAAATCTTTCTGCAACATATTTGGTATTTGGATAAATTAGCGTAGGAAGTTCAAATTTATCTTCTTTAGTTGGAAAATTTTTATCATTTTCATAAATTGCATTTGTACTTGCCTGAATTACTTTTTTTACTCCAAATTTTCTGCTATTTTCCAGTATATTTACAAAGCCAGTTGTATTTACATCTATTGCTTCTTGAGGATTAGACTGGCAATCTGGAAGCGGCGCTATTCCTGCGATATTGTAAACATAATCTACATCTCCATTTTTTAATAGTGATTCTATACCCTCTCTGTCTCTAATATCCATTCTAATTATTTCATCTCTAAAATCATGATCTGAAAAAATAAGATTATCTTCCTTTCCATAAGAAAAATTATCTATAAGTATAAGCTCATCTCCATTTTTCCATAATCTGTAAGCAAGCTGTGAACCAATAAATCCAGCTGCTCCTGTTACTAATATTTTCATAAAATTTATCCTCCTAATTTATTTTATATATACATTCAGCTTTATAATCATTAATAATTTTTTCTCTCATTTCAGATTCGAGATACTTTCGTTTATTTTTCATATAATTTCCTAACATCTTTAATAACGAAATTGAAAATTTAATAATTTTATTATTGGATATTTGATCTTCTTCTCTCCAAGAAATAGGATGAAATAACATTTTTTGCTTATAATAACAATATGCCAAAATCATACAATCATTAAAATATAAAGTATCTGGAAACTTAATATAATATTCATTTTTTAAACTTTCAACAGAATACAAATTTAATCCTGAACCTAAATCATACACCTTTTCTCTGGCAACCATAGAAAATAACCAATTAAATCCATAATTCCCCCAAATTCTTATTGGAGAATACCCTATTAATTTCGAGCCTTTCATAAATCTTGCACCTAAACAACAATCATATTTTTTATGAGTTTGATTTTTTAGTAAAGGTATAAAATCAGCAATATTTCCTTGATCATCTCCATGTAATACTATAATATAATCAAAATTATTTTCAATTGCGTATTTAAAAGCAACTTTATGAGAACCACCTAAACCATAATTTTCGTTGTTTCTTAGCAATTTTATAGATAAATCTGTATTTAAATTTTTTAATTTTTCTAATACCACCTGTTCACCATTGTCAGTGCTTCGATTATTTACAATTATTGCTTCACTAATATAAGGCTTAATTTCACCTACAAGTTGATCTATTACTCTTCCAATTTGTTTTTCGCAATTATACATAGGAATAAAAACTAATATTTTATCTTTCATAATTAAATTCAATAAATATAAAATTTTAATATAAAATTTTATTTCTACTTCTTTACTCCTTTCATTATTCTATCTTGATTTTTTCTTAATATAAATTTTTAAAGTTTTTCTGTTAAAAATTTCATAACAAAAAAATTGATTATCATTGTTATAGGAGTTATAATAATTTTTATAATAATTTTTATAATTCTAGCTTCCATATTATTTTCAACTAGAATTAAATATAAAGACTGTCCTAACAATGAGATTAAAAATATCAATAACATTTGATACAAAAAATATATGATATATTTTTTTCTTATAGAGATACCGTTTTCCTTTTTCTTAAATATTTTTTTTACAGAAACAATAAATACAAACGTTATTGCCGGTATAGAACTTAAAATATTTGAATAGAAAACTTCATACTTCAATATATTTGTAAATATAAAATATAAACTGAAATCAATCAGCCATCCTGTTCCTGATACAAATAAAAATCTTATGAATTGATTTAACAATTTTCTTAAACTTAACAAGGCTTTCTCCTATTTTTACTAATTTTTAATATCATCATGAAATTCTTCTCTTACAATTTCCAGTGCTCTTTCAAACACATGATGCATGTCATAATATCTGTAATCAGCTAATCTTCCACCAAAAATAACATTTTCTTCTTTTTTTGCCAACTCCTGATATTTTCTAAAAATTTCAGCATTTTTTTCATTATTTACCGGATAATAAGGTTCATCTCCCTGTTTCCATTCTGCCGGATATTCTCTAGTTATAACTGTTTTAGGCTGTTTTCCAAATTCAAAATGCTTATGTTCTATTATTCTTGTATAAGGCACTTCTCTTTCATTGTAATTTACTACTGCATTTCCCTGATGATTTTCTTCATTCAATGTTTCATGCTCAAATCTTAAACTTCTATATTCCAAAACTCCGTATTGATAATCAAAATATTGATCTATCATTCCCGTAAATACTATTTTATCAGCTTTTTGCAATAATTCTTCTTTCCGCTCAAAAAAATCAACATTTAATTCTACATCGATTCCTTCCAATAATTTATCAAAAATAACATTATATCCACCTTCAGGAATCCCCTGATATTTATCATTAAAATAATTATTATCATAGGTGTATCTTACTGGCAGTCTTTTAATGATGAATGCCGGCAATTCAGTGCATTGTCTTCCCCATTGTTTTTCAGTATATCCTTTTATAAGTTTTTCATATATATCTTTTCCAACAAGAGAAATCGCCTGTTCTTCTAAATTTTTAGGTTCGATTATACTACTTTCCTTTACCTGACTTTCTATTTTTTCTTTTGCTTCCTGTGGTGTAACTACTCCCCATAATTTATTAAAAGTATTCATATTAAAAGGTAAATTATATATTTCACCTCTGTAGTTGGCTATCGGAGAATTTATATAATTATTAAAGGTACAGAATTGATTCACATAATCCCACACTTCCTTATTGCTTGTGTGAAAAATATGTGCTCCATATTTATGAACATTAATACCTTCTACTTTTTCACAATACATATTTCCACCTATATGACTTCTTTTGTCAATTACAAAAACTCTTTTCCCTCTTTTTGTTGCCTCGTACGCAAATACTGCTCCAAAAGGACCTGCTCCTACTATTAAATAATCATATTTCACTAATTTTACTCCTCTTCTTATTCTTTAATTTTCTTCTAACTCTAAATATTTTTGCCAAAAATCAATATTTTGAATTTTATAAAAATTTTCCTGATAGTTTTTATTTATTTTTTTGAAATTAAAATAATATTTTATGCATTCTTTTGTATATTCAAAAATTAATTTTATAGCCTTTGTTTTAGAGATTTCAGAAAAATAAGCCTTTTGTGAAAAAATATCATAATTTAGCACCTTTCTTGTTTTATAGAAATTTATAGGTTTTGCTGCAAATCCTACCTGTGCAATTCCAAAATTCCTATAAAAAGCTTTTGGAATTAAATAGCCATTGAAAGAAAGTAATCTAAAAATTTTAAGTACTTTATTTTCTTTTTTTAGCTGAATTTGATTATAGATATCTTCCAATTTATATTCTTCTATTAGATTCCATATAAAATCCATTTTAGGATTTAATTTCATCAACTCACCGTTTAATTCTTCAGGATCAGTTTCTTCAAAAAAATTTACACCTTTAGAAAAATCCTTTAATGCTCTTATGACCAATTTAGCAGAGTTATAGTTTAAATATATTATACTTCTTATAAATTTTGAAGTCAGGTATCTTATATTATCTTTATAACCCATTTTAGTGTACAAAGCATTAACAACCAGCATATTTCTTAAAAGATAATAATTCTCGCTAACTATGGAATATTTTTTGTAAAAAGGTTCATGCCAAACATTTAATCCATTTAAATTTATTATTTTCGATTCATTTCTTATGGTAAACTCAACATCATCTCCTCTAAAAAAGCAAGGGAAAGGGTAATTGTTCTTACCTATTATATCTACTGAAAAACAACTAAACCACCATCCTGCTGTCCCATTTGCATATTTTTCTTCTTTTTCATTCATTAAAATTTTATGTTCATCAAATAAATTAAAGTTATGTTTGAAAGAAGTAAAGAACCTTCCTCGCCAACTAGCATAACTTTCATATTGAATTTTAGGGTTGTCTAAAGAAAACATTGATCCTGCTATAAAATAGTTATTAAATTCTTCTTTTTTTAATTCCAGAAAACTTTTCATTCTCTCTAAAACTCTGAAATCAAATAATATATCATCATCCATCAAAAGTATATGAGATATTTTTTCTTCATTTTTTTGATTATATTTCTGAATTTCTATAATTCCTCTAGTAAATCCTCCTGCTCCACCATAATTTTTGTTTTTAAAGAAAAATATATTTTTTCTATTCTCATATTCTAAAGTTTTTCCATTATCAACAATAAATAGTTTATACGAATCATCTAAATTCTCATCCTCATATTTATTCAACATTCTTTCAATATATTCTTCTCTTCTAAAAGTACATATTGTTATTCCTATGCTTACTTTATTTTCTTTCACATTATTTTTTGTCTGATAAGATGCCTCATACAAAATTGTTTCTGCTTCATATGAAAATATTTCAAAATAAAATATTCCTTCATATTTTTCTATATTTTCTATTTCAAATAGTTTTTCACTTATTTCTTCTTCTCTAATATCAATCGTTTTTATAATTTTTTCTACAAGATCATGTCCAGATAGATATTTATTTTTTATAGTTAAAGTACATTTTCCTTTTATTTTTATATGTAAATATAATGTATTTAAAGTAGTATACTTTCTCCATTTATCAATAGAAAAAGAATTATAATAAGTATTAAAAGAAATTCGAGAGTTTTGGAAAATAATAAGCCTATCTTTAAATTCAATTACAGGAGAATAACTTCTATAATATAATTTTTTTAGTTTGTTTCCCAAGTCCTCGTTTTGAAACAATATTTTATACAATTTTTTCATTTTTTACTATCCTTTCATGAATTTTCTTATGTAACACCTTATATTATTATTGTAATTTCTTTCAACTCTCTTTACTCCATATAAGTTATCAACATCATACAATTCAAAATATCCTGAACCATCATTTAAATCATTTTGTTTTAATAGATAATCTGTTTTATTTTCTTGTATTCGTTTTATATCTTTTTTGCTAATTTGATAAAATCTACTTCTAAACAATGCACTATTAAAAAAATTTTCAAATTTATAATATATTTTCCAGCCAAATATTTTAGAAAAGATATATTTATTTATTTTTCTAAACCTGTTTTTCAATCTCCACAATACTTTATCAAATCTATGTATTTCAGAAAATATTACAGGCTTTCCTATTTTTGACCAGTCCGTTGTTACAGAGGCTAGTGTGGAAAAATAAAATTCTTCTTTGGGATAAAATTCTTTCGATGTATTTTCATCATAATAAAGATTAATTACATCTATCACTTCATCCATTATTTCTTTTTTATAAAAACTTCCTTCCAGTTGTGAAGCTAAAAGTGTAGTTTTTCCAATTTTATTTTTCATTTTTTCAAGCTGGATATCATTTATGGCTAAAAAACCTGGCCACCAATGGATATTATTCCTGTTTACTTTTCTCAATTGAAAACCAGCATCATGACTTACTATGTAGTTATAAGCCCCCTTTTTTACATACATGTCATTAGAAGAGTGAAATAATACATAATCAAATTTAATATTCTTTTTTGCATAATTATAATTTGAAATATGAGTACTAATTATATTTCCCCATTTTGTAACCAGATTTTCAGGATTTAAGTAGACATTTCCTATATTCTGTAATTTTTCTATTTCATATTTTTCAAAATAACTCTTACTTACATGCAATATAAAACAGACATTTTCTAAATAATATTTAAAATTTTCTATCTGATCAATAATTACATCTGGTTTTTCATGTACTGCAAGAGAAACTAAGATTCTTTTCATCGTATCCTCCATATTATTTTTAAATATTCTTTTCTAAATAATTTTCATCAAAGCTGATAATATCTTCCAGTGTCCCCAAAACAACAAAATCTTCCTTATTTAAAATTTTAGCCTTTATTTTTTTATTACTGTTTATTAAATATGAACACATAGGAGCTATATATGTTTCCTTATATTTTTTTATTATTTCTTGTTTATTTTCTTTATATATTTTCTCAAAATCAGAAAAATATTTAAAATAATATAGTCCTATTGTTCCATAATCAGATATTGGTATCTTTTCTGTTATTTCTATTACATTTTTTTCTTCATCCAATTTTGTAAAACTCCATTTACTTTCACCATTTGTTTTAAAAACTGAAATAAATCCAGAATAATCATCTAAGATATCTTTCTTTTTTATTATATATTCCTTTATATAAGTGTCAATATTATAAATTACAACATCATCTTCTCCATTTATACTTTTTTTAGCTTACATTACTGTAGAGGCTTGTCCTTCAGTCAATTTATCAATTCCTATTACTTCATATTTTTCTATTCCTAAAGATGTGCATTTTTCTTTAATAAATTCTTCTGAATTATCAGACTTTTTTATAATAAAAACAAATTCTTCTGAAAAAAAGTCTGATAATGATAACATCGACCATTCAAATAATGTCTTATCTCTTGCAACTATTTCATATTTACTTTTTTTTATTCCTATTTTTTTTAATCTAGAACCTTCTCCTGCCATAGTTATTATTATTTTCATATTATTCTTTTTCTATTAATTTTAAAATTTCTTCATAGGAATTTTCTAAAAATTCTTTTGGCCTTACTGCCTTATCATCTATGTAAAAACCATTCACACCACACCATGGTTTTCCAAAATGAATTTCATCATAAGGAATGTCATGTTTTTCTAACCATTCAAACAAAATTTTTCCTGTATTCTTTACAATTTGCCCCACATTACCGCTATATGTGTTCATTTGTCTCGAAGTATACAAAATAATATAAAAACCTTTTTCCTTATACTGTTTTAATTTTTCTACCATATCATGTTTAGGCTCCACTTCTAAATATGTCTGATCTTTTCTTCTTATTTCACATAATGTCCCATCAATATCAAAAACTAAAACATTTTCCTTAGTTATCATTCATCTTCCTCCTTTAAAAATTTATTAATTTTTTCAATACCTAAACTTATCATTAATAATTGTCTGTCATAGCTATCACTATGTAACGGAACCATACTTAAAAATAATAGACTTTCTATAAGTTGTATTTTCTTTCTGTCTATTTCATATTCTTTTAACTTTTCATAAAATAGATTTTTTATATCATCCTGTTTTTGATTATAAAAAATTCTATAATTTATTTCCTCATCTGTTAAATTTACTTCAAATAAGTCTTCAACAATCAAATCATATTTTCCATCTAAACTATGCAATAATTTTGCAAGTTCATAGTTATTATCTCCGTATATTCCATAGCCACCGAAATTTCCTCTTGGATCTATTAATCTTACTATATTATTTCTATTATCATACAAAATATTAGCGAAAAAATAATCCCCATGTATAATATTATAATTTTCTGTATTGAGAAGTTCTTCTTTTTCAATTATATTTTTTAACCTAGGCAGTATAAACTTTAACCCTTTTTGCTCTTTTTTATTTATCAAAACAGTATCTTGAAAGAATATTTCAAAATTTTTATTATTCTTTAACTGTTCTAATCTATCAACAGTTTTATTGTAATACATATTCAATAAGGCATTTTTTATTTCTTCTTTTTCCAGTTTTAAATTATATTTTTTAAATTCCAGATTTATTTCCAGTAATCTGTTAAATATTTTTCTCCATCCATTTAAACTGTAATCCCCATATACATACAATTCATGTAAAGTACTATAACTATAGTATTCCATTGAAATATAAGGATCTTCATATGACAAGCTATAATCAAATATTCTTGGGGAAAGATATTCTAAATTTTTTGGCAATTTTAAATACCACTGTATCTCTTTAATAAGTTTTTCTTTATGCTTACTTTTTTTTACTAAAATTCCTTTCTTTCTATCAACTTCTATACTGTTAAATTCTCTTGCATCAACTTCCTGTTTCTTTGAATTATGGTAATAATCATAATGTCCATAATCTTCCCATTGTTTAGTGGCGTCTATTAAATCAATAGAATTATTTTTATAAAATTCTTCTATTGATTTATAAAAGCTATCTATATCTCCCTCTTTAAAATTACTCTTTACATACTTTGACAAAATATTGAAAAAATTGCTATAGTTTATAAAATTAAATATTCCTATCAAAACATCATATTTTTCTTTATATTTTAAATCTTTTTTTTCCGTTATACTAAAATTTTTATCATCTGAATCAAAAGTAGCCCATCTCTCTGATTCTTCAATCTGAGCATATAAAAATGAATTTCTATTTTTTATCTTCTCTAAATCATCTGAATAATATGTATCTGCAAAATTAATAGTTAAGTTTTCTATTTCCTGATTATTTAAATTTTCTAATGCTTTATAAATACTATAACCGATATCTCTCAATTCATCAATTTCAAAAACATCGATATCCATTTTCTTATTTTTAACAACTTCATTTATTAGTTCAACTTTTTCTTTTCCTGTTACAACTATCTTATCATACTTATTCTTGTTGTTTTCATAAATTATTTCTAATAACGTTTTTCGATTTACTGGAATCAACGAACTCGGTATTTGACCAAATAAATCCTTCATCTCATCATTTACTAATTTTGAACTTAATATTAACAAGACGTTCATTTTTTCACCTTCTCATAATTAACTATTTTTATAAATTTCACATATTTCGTCTGTATTCCCATACATCCTTATATTTCCATGTTCTAACCATAATACCCTATTACACAACTCTTCTATCTGTTCTATCGAGTGAGATACAAAAAGAATACTCGTTCCTTTTTTCATCATTTCTTTTATTTTTTTTTCACATTTTTGTTGAAATCTAAAATCTCCAACAGATAATATCTCATCAGCTATTAATATATCTGGATTTATTACTGTCGCTATTGCAAATCCTAATCTTGCATACATTCCAGAAGAAAAATTCTTTAGTGGAGTATCTAAGAAATACTCTAATTCAGAAAATTCAACAATTTCATCAAATTTTTCCTCCATAAACCTTCTACTATATCCAAGTACTGCTCCATTCAAGTATATATTTTCCCTAGCTGTCAAATCTGGATCAAATCCCGCACCTAATTCAATTAGAGGCGCAATCTTCCCTTTAACCTCAACTTTTCCGATATTAGGCTCTAAAACTCCTGCTACTACTTTTAAAAGCGTACTTTTCCCAGAACCATTAAGTCCAATAATACCTAATATTTCTCCTTTTTTTAATGTAAAGGATACGTTATTTAATGCCCAAAATTCCTTATAAAATAATTTTTTTGTCATTATTTTTATTATATATTCTTTAAGAGAATGTATTATTTCTGAACTTATATTAAATTTTATAGATACACCTGTTATTTTTACAACTTCATCCACCATTATTTCTCCTATATGTATAAAATAAATTTTTTTTGATTATTTAAGAATATTGAAATTCCAAATGCTAAAGTAATTCCTGATATTGCTATACAGATTAAATGATCATATAATCCAGGTAAATATCTGTAGTATATTAAATTCCTAAACATTTTTACAAAATGATACAAAGGATTAAAATACAATAAAAACGCATACCTATCAGGAACTATTTCTTTTGGATAAAAAATAGGTGTTAGATAACCTAAAGCTGTCAAAAGAACACCATATAAGTGAAACATATCTCTAAAATATACTGCAACAGTTGATAATACAAGACCTATACCACAACAAAATATTAATAAATACGTAATAGGAACTATTGACCATCCCATAGTCCATTTTATATCTGACTTTGTGATAAATAAAACTAAAACTAAGCCTGGAAGTGATAATAAAAAATTTATCCCACTAGAAAGAACCCTTGCTATAGGAAATATATATTTAGGGACGTAAACCTTCTTTATTAAAGCACTGTTTTCAAGCACTGATACCATAGCCGTATTTGTTGCTTCTCCATAAAAATTAAATATTAATTGTCCTGTTAATAAATAAACTGGGAAATTATCTATTGCAAACTTAAAAAATGTAGAAAATACCATTGTCATAATGAGCATTGTAAAAAATGGATTCAACATACTCCATAATATTCCCAATACAGATCTCCTATACTTTTTTTTAATATCTCTTTTTACAAGTTCTAGAAGTAAATTCCTGTAGATAAACAATTCTTTCATTTTAATATCCCTTTCTTCATTTAATTTAAGTCGCAAAATAAAACATGAAGTTCTTTGATTTTTATTTTTTTTTCATATTTTAAATAATTTATAAATGGAAGCATTAGTCTTTCGGATAGAAATCCAAAAACCCTAGTCTGATATACATCATTTGGAATCATAATTTTGCTTTCTAATTTAAATAAAACATCAAATAAAAATTCACAATATTCAAAAAAAATTTCTTTTTTCATAATAAACATATTAGTACTGTACATATAACGAGATTTTTTTATATATTTTTCGACATATTTATATAAATAACTATAGTCCTCTTTTATTACTTCCATTAGTAAGTCTAAATGTTTTATTATATGAAATTTCTTATAATGCTTATATACACTTGTCTCTAATTTTATCTTTTTAGGTAAAATAACATCATTTTTTTCCATAAGCTCGGAAAGATGTTCTGAAAAATATTTTAGTTCTTTTTGGATAAATAACTTATCTGATGATATTGTTTGAAATAAATCCGTATAAAAAAAAATATTTATCAGCCTATTTATATAAAAACTTCTTTCAATAAATTTATTAAAATTTTTTTCTATCCACTTATCATTTTTTAATATTAAATATCTTCTGTAATGCATCATACCATAAAAATCTGCCTTTACATTTTTCCACATCCAATAAATTCCTGTCAGTTCACAAAAATTTTTATTTTTACTAGATATATTTTCTCCTTCATTATCTTTCAAATAATTCAAATTTTCTTTACTTAAAGAGGCTCCTACATGTAAAGGGTAAAAAAAACTATCCTGGTATGAGAAACAATAGTTTTTATGATACGCTACACCTATTACTCCTTTCATTATTCCTCACAACTACTATTTTTCAAGAGTTCTTCTAAGTATTCTCCGTAATCAGTATTTGATAGTTTTTTTATTATCTTTTTAATTTTATCTCTATTTATTAATTTTTTTCTATATGCAATTTCTTCAAGGCATGCGACGTAAAATCCTTGTCGCTTTTGGATAGCTTCCACATAATTAGCGGCTTCCAGCAACGCTTCGTGAGTTCCTGTATCAAGCCATGCAATCCCTCTTCCTAATTTTTTTACATTCAGCTTGCCTTCAGAAAGATACAGCTCGTTTACGGCTGTGATTT
>ERZ773056.644-NODE-644-length-18349-cov-6.740407_pt1 | contig 18349 bp, 19 predicted proteins | sample MGYA00580857_ERZ773056 | MGnify/ENA primary metagenome ERZ773056 (study PRJEB29015, sample SAMEA2737996) | human oral metagenome | biome: human oral; feature: human-associated habitat; material: dental | place: China | collected 2114 ... | reverse complement strand
GTACATCGATTTGGTGATGAACCGCGCCGTGAGAGCTTAAAATATAGGCGACTCGTACCTTTGGCAAAGTTGAATCCCTAAAACCTAACAATGTGAACACACTTATATTAAATAAAAATATCGACTTTGAGCAGTATCAACAAATAGTTGATTACTTTGCTACCATAGGAATTGAGGTAACCAATCCTTACGAATATCCTTCTCTAATAACAAATGAGGATAAACAAGCTATTGCCTTAGCGCGTGAAGACGTCGAAAAAGGCAATTGGATAGACGGAAAAGAATTATTCGATAACATCAGAAAAAGATATGCGAGTAAGGTGGTCGGGTAAGGCTAAGACAGAGCTAGAAAACACTTTAGATTTCTGGAGTGAGAACAATAAATCTGACTCTTATTCTGAAAAGATAGCAATTGAAACTGAAAAAGTTCAGAAAGAAATAGAAGGAGACCCCTATTTTTTAGCTAAATACATAGAAGAAGATAATGTTTATCAGCGAATTTTCTTTAAAGGAAGATTTTTACTCTACTATGAAATTAAAGGAGATAGTGTAATAATTCTCAGATTCAGAAGCACTAAACAAAATCCCTTGTTTTAGTTCTTAGTATTGTAATAAAAACTAAAATAATATGTGTCAGTAGTTTCCTGCTATTGCCTATACCCTAACGCCTATGGACTAAGTCCTATTGCCTAAATATGATTTCTTTCAAAGCACCGAGTAATATAGCCTTAGTAAAGTATTGGGGTAAGAAGGGAGAACAGCTCCCTGCGAACCCTTCTATCAGCTTTACACTCACGCATTGTTATACCGAAACTTCTATTGAATATGAACGTAGAAGCGAATCTTCTATTGCCTCAGGCGAACCCTTTTCATTCGTTTTTAGCTTTGAAGGACAACCCAAACCTTCTTTTCACCCTAAAATCCATACTTTCTTTGAGCGGATTGTAGCTTACTTGCCTTTCTTAAAGGACTATCATTTTAGCATTGCCTCACATAATTCTTTCCCTCATAGCAGTGGTATTGCCTCTTCTGCAAGCGCAATGGCTGCCCTCTCGGTATGCTTAATGCAAATTTCTAAAGAGTTAGGAGAGACTTCCACAGAAGAAGCTTTTTGGCAAAAAGCCTCTTTTTTGGCGCGCTTGGGTTCGGGTAGTGCCTGCCGAAGTGTGCAAGGCAGTATAGTAGTATGGGGTGAACACCCTGCCATTATAGGAAGTTCCGATGAATATGGTATACCCTATCCCCTACCCGTTCACGAAGTTTTTCAAAATTATCAAGATACTATTTTGCTCATCGATAGAGGTCAGAAGCAAGTCAGCAGTACCGTAGGTCATAACCTAATGCACGGTCACCCTTTTGCTGAGGCACGTTTTGCACAAGCCAATGAGAACATCAATAAACTTGTCAGAAGTTTTGCTTCCGGTGATGTAGAGCGTTTCATAGAAGTAGTGGAAAGTGAAGCTCTCACTCTGCACGCAATGATGCAAACCAGTATTCCATACTTTATTTTGATGCGCCCCAATACGTTAGAAGTGATTCAGCGCATATGGCAATATCGTAAAGAAACGAATATCCCACTTTGTTTTACGCTCGATGCAGGGGCTAATGTACATCTGTTATACCCTAAAACTTCTACTACGGAAGTAAAATGGTTTATAGAAGAGGAATTAGCTCAATTTTGTGAAGGACGACAATATATTCACGACGAAGTAGCTACTATTTAGTCCGATTTCTTCTCCGTTGATTCTAGCCCTTTTTTTGATAATTCCACATATTTGCTAATTGGCAAATTATTCCTACCTTTGCACAAATTTCTTAAACGAATGAACAAAACTGTTCTCATCACTGGTGCTACATCGGGCATAGGCAAAGAAACCGCCTTGTTACTTACCTCCAAAGGCTTTTTGGTCTATGGAACAGCGCGTAATGTAGAAGGCAAAAACTTGCCTTTTCGTCTCTTGCCAATGGACGTGCGAAACGAAGCCTCTATCAAAGAAGCGGTACAGCAAATCCTCACCGAAGTAGGTCGCATCGATATACTCATCAATAATGCAGGTGTAGGTATTACGGGTGCCGTAGAAGAAATCCCTACCGAGCAGTTGCACAACGTTTTCGCTACCAATCTCTATGGTGCTATAACTGTGATACAGCAAGTCCTCCCAGCAATGCGCTCTCAGGGAAGCGGACGCATCATCAACATTGCCTCTATTGCAGGCTATATGGGCTTGCCTTTCCGTGGGGCTTATTCAGCCAGCAAAGGTGCTCTCCTCCTGATGAGTGAAGCTCTACGTATGGAAGTTAAGTCTTTTGGTATAGAAGTCTGTACGATTTCCCCAGGCGATTATGCTACCGATATTGCCTCTCGCCGTTACCACACCCCTGTAAACGAAGGTTCTCCTTATGCCGAAGTCTATGAAAAACAACTCCGTCTGATGAACGAGCACGTCGATAGTGGTGGCGACCCCAAAGAAATGGCAGACAAAATACTGAAAGTCATCAATACCAAACACCTAAAAGTGCATTACAAACAAGGCAGTTTCTTACAGAAGTTCTCCATTGTCCTCAAACGACTCTTACCGAGCAATTCCTACGAGAAAATGCTGATGAAACACTATCAATTAGGTGCGACTCGCACAGGCAATTAACCACTGCGTCACACACTTTGCCAAAGTTTCTAATTGCTTGTCGTGCTACGACCTTTGGCAAAGTTGAATAGCATTAATTATCAATTGTCAATTGTCAATTATCAATTATAAAATAACATTATGAAATTTTTTATCGATACAGCGAATTTATCGCAAATTCAAGAAGCCCAAGATTTGGGCGTGTTAGACGGCGTAACCACTAATCCGTCGTTAATGGCAAAAGAAGGTATCACCGGCAAAGAGGCGATACTAAAACATTATACTGATATCTGCACTATCGTAGAAGGCGATGTTTCTGCCGAAGTAATCGCCACCGATTTCGAGGGCATTGTGCGCGAAGGTGAAGAACTCGCTGCCCTTCACCCTCAAATAGTAGTGAAAGTACCGATGATAAAAGACGGTATCAAAGCGATTAAATATTTCACCGATAAGGGTATCCGTACCAACTGTACGCTCGTATTCTCAGCAGGTCAGGCGCTTTTGGCAGCCAAAGCAGGCGCTACTTACGTGTCGCCTTTCATCGGTAGACTCGACGATATCTCAACCGACGGTCTTTCGCTCATCGAGGACATACGTCTCATTTACGACAACTACAATTTCGAGACTCAAATCCTTGCTGCTTCTGTCCGTCATACAATGCACATCCTCGAATGTGCCAAAATAGGTGCCGATGTCATTACTGCACCGCTCAACGCCATCTTAGGGCTTCTCAAACACCCCCTTACCGACAGCGGTTTAGCTCAATTCTTAGCCGATGCAAAGAAATTGGGATAACAAGCTGATAAGTATGAGTTTCAATAGTACAAAAAATATTTAAAGGATAAATTAAATGGAAATTACAGGGAAAATTACGGGGATAGAATATAAAATAGAGCTTTCAAAGGAACTGAAGAGAGTTGCTATAAAGGATTTTGATATCAATACGACACCTGCTACCTGTCTTGTAGAGAGTAAAAAGGGAACTTTTGCTATTTCCAAGTGGGTTTCACCTAAAAGAACCCGCTCTTATCCGTATGAAAGGGTGTATAATTCTCTTTCTATCAGTAAGAAAATAACTGTTATTCCTATAGTAAAAGATGAAGGAGCGGTGGGAGATAGGGATTTCTTACAATGGGATACCGTTTCTATGATGTCACTTTTAGATGTTTTTGTTATCTTTGCCTATTATTACAAGGCAAAATCTAGCACTATTTATAAGGGTAAAATTACTAACCAACAGTTGGATAATGATTATATCCTTGAAAAGATAAGAGAAATAGAGCAGTATCACAGTTCGGCATTGCATTGGAACCTAAATGAACTGACTCTGAACTTTCATTCTATTATAGACAAAGCAAAAACAGCCTATATTTCAATAGAGCAATCTACAGGAGTGGCTTTGCATAATCTAGCGGGATTAGATAGCTTTAAGGATAAAATAGGAACAGATGTCTCTTTGTTTATGGAGTTTTCTCGCCAAAAGGCAAAAAAAGCACAAGAAAGAGAACTCGCTACCCTACAACCCAAAGAACGTTTAGGAGATTTCTCCAAAGCCAAAGTAACAATTACCAATTATCTAGGAGGAAAATACTTTTTTACAGTAGATGAAGTGACTTTTTCAGAGAATACACTCTTTCTAACTGAGTGCAAACATTCAAAAAGAGGTGTTTTACCCTCAATGAGCGATATAAAGGACGGTCTGATAAAGATGATTCTATATACCAACCTTAAGGAAGTTACCATAAATGATGTTCCTGCACAGAGCAAAGCTGTACTTAAACTTACCTCTGAACAATTGGAAGGGAAGAGAATCACTTCAGAAGGCACAGAAAAAGAATTGGATTCCTTTTGTAGAGAAAATGTGATAGGAGCAACACTCCAAAAAAGAATAGAACTTCTATTTAAAGAAGCTAAAGAAAATAATTTTATAGTAAGCATAGAAGGGTCAATATGATAAAAAGTCCTTTAAGATACCCAGGTGGTAAGAGTAGAGCGATAGGAACCATCTCTCAAATCCTCCCCTCTTTTGATGAGTTTCGGGAGCCTTTTGTAGGGGGAGGGTCGGTATTCGTCTATTTGAAACAGCTTTTCCCTAAAAAAAAGTTTTGGGTCAATGATTTGTACTTTGAATTATTCAAGTTTTGGGAGATGTCTCAAAAGAACACAGCAGGATTGATACAGAAAATACAGGAGTGGCGTACCACTTATTCTGAAGGGAAGGACTTGTATCAGTTCCTTAATACCCATTTGGATACCTTTGATGATATAGAACGCGCCACCGCATTCTTTATCTATAACCGAATTACTTTTTCAGGAACGAGCTTGAGTGGAGGATATAGCGAAGCTGCCTTCAAAGGAAGATTCACCGAGAGCAGTATCCAGCGATTAAGCGAATTTGCCACCCTTGTACATCACAATACACAGATAACCAACTTGGATTATCAGGAAGTAGTGGAGAAGAAAGGAAAGAATGTATTTATTTTTTTAGACCCTCCCTATTATTCAGCTACCAAATCAGCTCTTTATGGTAAGAATGGAGATCTACATAAGGCTTTTGACCATCAGAAATTTGCCCAAACTATGCAACAATGTAAGCACAAATGGCTGATCACTTATGATGATTCCGAATATATAAGAGAACTTTTCTCTTTTGCAAATATCACTCCTTGGACGCTTACTTACGGAATGAGAAATGTAACTGATAGTTCCGACCAAAAAGGGAAAGAGTTATTTATTTCCAATTATCCATTGGATAAGGTGAAACAGGAGGAACAATTGAAAATTGAGTTTTAATTATCTATACTTAAATAAGTCACAGATGAAAACAACACTATGATATCATAGTTGTAATAAAGCTGGAAAAACATATATGAAAAAGAAAGAGATTAAGAAAGATTTAGTAGAAGAAAAACTTTTAAAGGGTTTATCTGCTTACGAGCGAATGATAGCTTATAAGCGCAAGAATAATCAGCAAATAGTAGGACGCAGTGAAGGTAAAAACCTTACGATTCACCCATAGAAACCTTAGGAGAGTGTTGCTAATTGGGGTACAAAATTTATAATTCAAAATTCAACATTTATTAAAAGTGAACTGGATAACTGTAAAAGAATACGAAGATATTACATATAAAAAATGCGACGGTGTAGCGCGTATCGCTTTCAATCGCCCCGAAGTACGCAACGCTTTTCGCCCTAAAACTACTTCCGAACTTCTCGACGCGTTTAAAGATGCTTATGAAGATATCAACATAGGCGCCGTATTACTATCTGCCGAAGGACCTTCGCCTAAAGATGGCGTATGGAGTTTTTGTAGTGGTGGCGACCAAAAAGCACGTGGTCATCAAGGGTATGTAGGCGACGATGGTTACCACCGCCTCAACATCCTCGAAGTGCAACGCCTTATTCGCTTTATGCCCAAAGTGGTGATTGCAGTAGTCCCTGGTTGGGCAGTGGGTGGCGGACACTCATTGCACGTAGTGTGCGACCTTACCCTTGCCAGCAAAGAACACGCTATTTTCAAACAAACCGATGCCGATGTAACGAGTTTTGATGCTGGTTATGGGTCAGCTTATCTCGCCAAAATGGTCGGACAGAAGAAAGCCCGCGAAATCTTCTTCTTGGGGCGCAACTATTCTGCTCAAGAGGCTTTCGAGATGGGAATGGTAAACGCTGTAGTCCCTCACAACGAGTTAGAAGCTACCGCTTTTGAGTGGGCGCAAGAGATAATGGCTAAATCGCCTACCTCTATCAAAATGCTGAAATTCGCTATGAACCTCACCGATGACGGTATGGTTGGACAACAAGTTTTCGCTGGTGAAGCCACCCGCCTTGCGTATATGACCGATGAAGCCAAAGAAGGACGCGATGCCTTTCTCGAAAAACGCAAACCTAACTTCGAAAAGAAATGGATTCCTTAACAATTTGCTAATTCAATATTATGACTGAAAAATTTACCCTAAAAGAAGATGCTCAAGGCAATAAAAATCCTATATTGCCAGAGGGAGTAAAAAACTACCTCATCGACATTGATGGCACGGTAGGCGAGGATATCCCCAATGAAGAACCCGAGCGAATGGCTACTGCCGAGGTATTTCCCGATGCCTTAGCACAAGTAAACAAATGGTATGATGAAGGTCACGTGATTTACTTTTTCACCTCACGTACCGAAGCCCACCGCAAAGTTACCGAGCAATGGCTCAAAAAGCACGGCTTTAAGTATCACGGCATCATCTTTGGCAAACCCCGCGGAGGCAACTATCACTGGATAGACAATCACATCGTAAAAGCTACCCGCTATAAGGGCAAATTCACCGATTTTGTCCTCAAAGAAGAAACCGTAGAAGTGTTTAACGATTAGTGCGCTGGCGCGAGCTTGTAGCTCGTGTCAAACCGACAAATTATCTTAGCTGGCGCGAGTTTGTAACTCGTGCCAAATTAACCTTAGCTAGCGCCAGCTTGCAGCCGTGCCTATTCTGTCCGACTTGTCTGACTCGTCCTATAAATCTCTAATAACACCATAAAATGAAAGAAACCGTTAAAAACAAGATTAAAAAATGGTTACTTGGCATAGATCGTCAAGAAACCTTACCTAATGATATTGTCGCACTGAATTTCAACATCTCCGAACCTTACGAATTGGAACTTATAGGCTCTTCTTGGTATGATGATGAAGACCCCGATTGGGCTTGTGATGACGATTTTGTACCCGACGACTGCTTTTTACCTTTAGATGAAATCCCTGAAGAGGTACATTGGGAACAAGTCCTCTCGATGATTACCGAAATACTTAAAGAAATAGTAGCCGAAAACAGTATCAAACTTTTTAACGTACAACATATAGCCGTAGGTTTTGTAGATGGCGATTTAGAAATCGTAAAATAACCTACAGCATTTTGCTGGCGCGAGCTTTGTAGCTCGTGCCAAATTACCAAATTACAGCCCGTGCGGCTCGCACCAAATTAGATTATTATGATTCCAACAATGGCAGAACTCTCAGCCCGTGGCGAAACCCCCGAAGTACTCTTCTGGGTAGGATGTGCTGGTAGTTTTGACGACCGCGCCAAGCGCATTATCAAAGCCTTTGCTCACCTCTTGCAAAAAGCAGGGGTGCGCTTTGCCGTACTCGGCACCGAAGAGAGCTGTACCGGCGACCCTGCCAAGCGTGCAGGTAACGAATTTCTCTTCCAATTGCAAGCAATAACGAATATCAAAGTGCTGAACAGCTACCATATTACTAAGATAGTAACCGCTTGTCCGCACTGTTTCAATACTCTTAAAAACGAATACCCTGCCTTAGGCGGACACTATGAAGTCCTCCATCATACCGAATTGCTCAAAGCTTTGGTGCAGGAAGGCCGACTTACCATTGAGGACGGTGCTTTTAAAGGGAAACGCATTGTCTTTCACGACCCTTGTTATTTGGGCAGAGCTAACAAGGTGTACAATGCCCCGCGTGAACTCTTACAAAAACTCGATGCTGATTTGGTAGAGATGAAGAGTTGTAAGGCACGTGCTCTTTGTTGTGGAGCAGGAGGCGCTCAGATGTTCAAAGAAGCTGAAAAAGGCGATAAGGATATCAATGTTTTGCGCACTGAACAAGCCCTTGAAGTGCATCCCAATATCATTGCTACCGCTTGTCCGTTTTGTAACACTATGATGACCGATGGTATAAAGACAAAAAACAAAGAAACACAAGTAAAAGTATACGACATCGCAGAATTACTTGACAATAGTGAAAAATGAAGTTCCTTCTGCTCTATGAAATCCTCTACGTCCTACTGATAATCGCTATTTGTTTGCGTATCGTGTGGGACACTCGTTCGGTGAGTAAAGCCCTAGCGTACTTGCTCTTGGTTATCTTTGTGCCTATATTGGGGGCTATCTTTTACTTCTCATTTGGTATCAACTATCGCAAGCATAAAATATACCACAAAAAGCTCACTATCGACCAATCCTTTCGTCACCGATTGGAACATATCTATCCGCAGATACGTACCCATCTAAACTCGCTTGATACTGCCTTCATCGCCCCTTATGAAAAGAGTTTACGCTTCCTCTCTAACATAGAAGAACGCCCCTCTATTATCCCTAACGAAGAGGTGAAGGTGATATGCAACGGCGAAAACCTCTTCCCTGAACTACTCGACGCTCTACGCGCAGCAAAGCATCATATTCATATAGAGTATTACATCTACGAGAATGACCACATAGGCAATGCCATTAAAAATATCCTTATTGAGAAAGTGCGGGCAGGGGTAGAAGTGCGTTTTATTTATGATGATTTCGGAAGTCAGGGCATTCGGAAGAATATAGTAAAAGAACTCTTAGCCAATGGCGTGCCTACTTTCCCTTTTTACAAAATCAACTTTGTAAAGCTCGCTAACCGTATGAACTACCGCAACCACCGCAAGATAGTGGTAGTGGACGGCTATACTGCTTTCGTGGGAGGCATCAACATCAGTGATAAGTACAACAACGATGAGCCCAACACTCTCTATTGGCGGGATACTCACCTAAAAGTACGAGGTTACTCAGCTCACGTACTGCAAGCGGTATTTTTGCAAGATTGGAATTTTTGCAGTGAAGAAAACGTAGCTATCGATGCACCTTACTTCCCCGTAGTCACACACCCCTACCCTACCGATTATTTTACACAAATCGTCTCTAGCGGTGCAGATTCTGACCTATCTAACATCCTCTACGCTACCGTACAACTCATCTACGCTGCCAAGCGTGAAATCTTGATTACCACTCCTTATTTTATTCCCGACACTTCGCTACAAGAAGCCCTCATCATTGCGGCACTTAGCGGGGTAGAGGTGAAATTACTTGTGCCAAAAGAAGGCGATTCGGTGTTTGTGCATACTGCTAGCGAATCGTTTTTTGAAGAATTGCTAAAAGCAGGGGTAGAAATCTACCGATACGAAAAGGGCTTTGTACACGCCAAGACTTTTGTGATAGACGGCGAAGTAGCCTCAGTAGGGACAGCTAACCTCGATGCGCGCAGTTTCGACCTTAATTTTGAGGTGAATGCCTTAGTGTACAACAAAGAAGTTGCAGGTGATTTGCGCAGGATTTTCTATAAGGATTTGGAAGACGCAAGTTTGTTAAGGTTAGAAGCATGGGAAAAGCGGAGTAAGTTCAAACAACTCATAGAACGTATCGTGCGGTTGTTTTCTCCCTTCTTGTAAAACAAAAAAGGCTTCCTTATAGGAAACCTTTTGTTGGTCTACTAGGACTCGAACCTAGAATAACAGAACCAAAATCTGCTGTGTTACCATTACACCATAGACCAATCACATTTCATTTTTGCGGTGCAAAGGTACTGCTATTTTTCTAATCTGCAAATTTTTTAATAGTTTTTTTACGAAAAATATATTAGAAACAAATAAAATACTTTATAATTAAGCAGTTAATCACAATTCTCTTCTGATAGTATTCTATTTTTTAACAAGTAAAAGCACTGATTCCTTCCCATTCTTCTTTCGTATTCCTTCATCTGAACTACACTCACTAAAAAGCCTCATTGCACAGCAATGAGGCTTTTTTATAATATTTATCATTATTACCTATTAAAATAAAGTGTTAATATCAGAATTACTAATGAAGTAAAGAATCCTATAAGCCATTGTATAAAGATACGATTCATCTTAGCAAAACCGTCTTTCATTTCATTTTGTAAATCTGCTCTTAATGCTACAATCTCAGTACGCAATTCAGCGATATCTTGTTTGTATTCAGAGCGTAGCTCTGCAATATCTTGTTTAAGTTCTGAGCGTAACTCTGTAATATCTTGCTTGAGCTCTGAACGCAATTCGGCTATATCCATTCTTATTTCTGCTATTTCTTTATGAAATTCTGTTTTAGTTACTAAGTTATCAATATTTGCCTTTACACGTTCATCAGTAAATTTAGAAAGATAACTGGCTAACGCTGCAGCTCCTTCCTTACCTATTTTTTCACTTACGGTATCGTATAATTGTATGAGTTCAGTTGTCATAATTCTGTGTGTATTATTTTTGGGCAAAGATAATAATTTTTATCTACATAGCAAATGCTAATTATCAATTCGCCAAGTTTCTTCTACTTCCCAATTGGCGCGGAGCTCTATGAGTTGCGGGAAATACCAGACTCGCTCGGGCTGGCGTTGTTCAAGGAAACTACCTGTGTCCCACTCTCGGTTAGCATTCTTGTCCTCTATCAGCCGTAAGCGGAACTTACTGGGGTTTACGTTCTCAAACACGTATTGCTCTTGTGGTTTTTCAACATAAAGCTCTCTCACTACCTCGGTAGCTTTTTCGTTGGTGAGTTGCAAAATAACAGGGTATTGTAGGGTCTTCTCATCGGTGTTGAGGTGCAACTTAAAGATGGCTACTTCTTCGAGTTTTTTGGTATGTAGGTTTACTTTTAGGGTATCGTTCGTATGTCCAAAAAAGTCGGTGAGCGCATTAGGGAGTGCTTCTATGCGGTAGGTTTCGTCGTTCTTTTTATCGAATAGCACATAGTATTCTAAGCGATTAGGGGCTAATTGCGTTTTAAACGGAACAGCCACCGCCGTAGAATCTTTGCCTGCAAACACTTTTAGCTTAGTGCTATCGGTCTTTATTATGGGAATATTACTCCTAAAAGCAAAGTCTTTGTACATCGGCAAATCACCTGAAAAAAGGTTCTCTATCTGCAAACTGTCGTTTTTCATTTCCTTTATACGGACTTTAAACGTATCTATTTTTTTCTGTTTTGCTACTGTAAATACCAAAGAATCCTTCTGTTTAGGGCTATACCACAGGTTAAGCGTATCTTTCTTGGGGTCTTTGGAGACGATATACTTAAAATCTTTACTCACCGGTGATATCGGCTTGATGCTCACACTATCGGTTTTACCTTCGAAGCCAAACTGTATATGGTTGCCCGCCACTTGTGTAGGGCGGTGTGCTTTATAAGGGGGCACTTCTTTGAACAAGCGCAATTTGGGGTAGAACCCCTGTGGATTCCCCTTCAAATCGGCGACGGTGATAGGTTCTTCTATAAAGGCAATTTTGTCGTCTTTGGGATTGAACAGATAGTTCGCACTCTTCTCTTTCAGCGCAATGAGCTTGTATTTGCCTTCTTTGAGGTATTCGAGCACAAAGCTATCGAGACTATCGAGCGTATTAGTAACGTAAGTAGGTTGCGTTTTGTACACAAGCGAATCGTTATACTGCTCGTTATAGGGGTAGAGCATCACCGTTACAAAGTTATCGGGTTTAGGGGCAATGGCATCGGCAATATCACCTTCATACCAAAGCGAGTCGAGCGCATCGCCAGTGGAAAACACGTATTTAAAATCGGACAAAGGATTGCCTTCGTTGTAATCTTGAATGCTATTGCCGAAGTTCAGCACGTAGGTAGTATTGGGTTTTAGGGTATCGATAATGTTTATTTCCAACCATTTCGAAGCTGAAGTAGGCGAAATAGTAGGGAAGGTTTTCATCGGGGGGGAGATGATAAGCTGTTTGCGCACGTCTTTGGTAACCACAAACTCGTCGAACTGCAAACGTATTTTCTTGCCGTGGAACTTCATTGCTCCCGACCTTGGCACCGACTGCAAAAGGACAGGTGCAGTAGTATCTTTGGGACCTCCTGTGGGCGAACCACGACGGGCGCACTGCCACAGCAGTAAGGCGATGAATATAGTGAGCAATATGGGGAATCTATGTTTCATATAATGAGTTACAAGGTAATTTTTTGCAAAAGTAGTAAATAATTAGTGAATTGGCAAATTCAGCTAATAGTACACTGACAAATCTATCCATTAATAAAAATGTTAATACTTGTTAAATGCTTGCATTTTCTTCAGATTTAAGAGCTGAGTATCTTAAAACTTTTTAAAAACTATAAATATATAATAGTCAATATATTGTCTTTATTTTTATATTTTACTTTTTAGCTACTTTAACCGAAGGTAAGACGAACCTAAGGCGAATCTAAACCGAAGCTAAGGCGAAGGAAAGGCATTAGAAAACTGAATATCAGATGGGTAAAAAAGGGTGATTTTTTTTGAACAAAATGCAGGTAAAAGTGTTTTTTTAACAAAAAAACCGCAAAGTATTTCATCTGCAAATTGTCTATTCTGTTAAAGTGTTGCTTTGTATCCAAAGGCTATCTATAGCTATCTTGCCAAAAGCCGACTTATCATCTGCTAAGTTACTATATTGTTCAAACTATGCCTCAGGTCTAGTAAGCAGGTGTTTTTCGGTATGTATAGCCTTAAAGTACTCTACTTTATGCTGTTGTCATAGAACCCAAAAAGGCGATTTATAACCGTAAATACTCGTGAGAATTTTAATTGTTTCCTCTTGCAAGGCAAGCATCTCTACCAATGCTTTTGTATCTCCTTCATCGACTAAGGCGTCTAAACAAAGCACCGCATTATAGTAGGCATAGCCCGCTTTACAGAGCAAGTGCACCGTTTCCTCGCTAACTGTCGGGAAATAAGCGTGAAACAAAGCGGGGTAATGCTTATAAAACTCTGGAGACTTCTCGGTGATAGGCATAAGGGTTATTGGTTTATAAATTCTTGTTCTTCCTTGGTAAGTAAAAACTTGGCTTCACCTTGTTTGTGAGGGGTAATGTATTCGTGAAAAGATTTTTGAATGTCTATTCCATCTTCTTTTTTAATATGTTTGTTCTGTACTCCTGTACGCAAAAAACTATGCTCTAAAAAGAGTTTATCTCTTTTCCCTTTATATTCAACAGCTCCTATGAGTCTTACATAATAAGAACTAAACAATAACTTGCCTTTATAGTCAGTTAAAGTAAGTTCCAAACGACAGTTATCTGTAATAGACTTATAAGGCTTATTCGTTTTCTCAGAAACTTTATCCTTTATACCTTGATGTATGTCGTTAAAAATGACTTTTCTCACAGCATTAGTAGTATTGTCAAACACCAATACCGATTTTTCAAGTTTTAGAATTAGTTTTTTATTGATTACAATATCAGCGTTAAAAGTTACTTTAGTAACCTCTTTATTTTTCTCTACTTTTTTGATATCAATATTTTCACCAAACTGATTTATAAATGACAAATAGGTGTTCACAAAAAGATACATAAACATTGGTATTCTTTCTAAGTGAACAGAACGAGCCGCGACTTCATCTTCACTTAACATTTTAGAGTAGTCAATATTCTTAAGTCGGATTTGTAATAGTTTTTCTAAAGGTTGATTGAAAGAAGCATAACGATAACTCTTGCTCCACCAATCTAACTGCACTTGGTAGAGCCTTGTTAAGGTATCATTTCTTATTAATTTCTCACGATAAGTACATTCTAATATCTTAGTCTTAGTATCATACAGTTTGAAGTAATTATCTAAAACATATTTCACTTTCTTTTTCAAATCAAAATTGTACAGCACAACTTCTTCAAGTTGTATTTCCTGAGGATTGAGATAAATGGTTGCTTTGGCAAAGGTTTTATCTGTAAAAATCTTTTTAGTTGCATAGCCTATATGGCTTAAGGTAAGGGAGTCGTTCTCCACCGCAATACGCAGTTTGCCTTCCTCATTGGTAATAGTGCCGTTGAGAGAGCGTGCGTAATAGGCTTCAACGTTGGGGATGGGCTGCTTTGTAGAGGCATCCAGCAGGGTGAGTTCGGCTACTTGGGCGGACAAGGCTGTGGCTGTGAATAATAGGATAAGGAATAGTGTTTTCATATTGTTGTGTTTTTACATTACTTTAGAAATTAGAAATCACGCGGTATTCTTTTGGGTTGTGGGGTTTATTGATAAAATCGCGCATTCCATTGGTAAGGGGGAGCTGGTTTTGGGTCTCCCAAAATTCTTTGTTATAGGGTACTTCTAATTTAAACAGTTCTTTTTTACCATTTACATTAGCTTTAAAAGTACTAAGATCTGAAAAAGGGTGAGTAACAATGAGCTCGAAACTTACATCATATACTATTCTTTCTTCGCCTACATATCCTTCTACTTTTACGTTAACTATGGCATTGGCTATAAAATATTTGTTGTTTTTGGTGTCTTTCTCGCATTTTTCCTTATAAAAATAATCAATAGTTCTGTATTTGATGAATGGTTTTTTAGTATAGGGTATTTTATGAATTATTTTAGGATTGATTTTATGAATACGCTCTTTGACGGCATAATCATTGGTATTGATAATGAAATGACCTATACCACTTTTATTGTCTTCTTCATTTTTAGGATTGTGACTTACCTGTTGATGTGTTTCATCTATAACTTTAAGGAATGAAAAACGGTACTCCTTTGAATCTAAAAATAAAATATTACTCCACCATTGAAAAACATCATTTAAGGAAGGGATATTAAAATCGTCTGCTCGCATACCTTTCTTTTCTATACCAAATTTACGCATATTTAGCAATTGAAAGGAGAAATTTTTCTCGGCTCCTAATAATTTATCTCGTTTGACACGACCACTGAAATCTTCTATTTTTACAAGTTCACCATTGCGTTTGAGCACACAACGCAAAAAGAAATCTTCAACAAAAGGTTCCATAGGATAATTGGTGCTAGCGTGATTATAGGCTTCTTGTATAATGTTTTTGTTAGAAAGGGTTACTTCGTCTAACTGAAAAGGTTTGGGGGTAAGGTACAAGGTGTCTTTTGTACGACTCAGTGCTTTGAAAGTAGTTTTGAGTGTTTCATAACCTAACATTTTTATGGTCACGCTGTCATTGGTAGAATAGAATGCAAAGTGCCCATCGTCATTGGTAACAGTATAGTCATTCACATTGTGGATAGTAGCAGCCCGTAAAGGAGCTTTGGTATCTTTATCTGCAAGATACTTTGAGGTAGTGTGCTGTGCCACTACGCATTGACTACAAACCAAAGCTATACATACAATTGCTTTCATATGAATTATTTTATTATATTTTTGCGCCAAAGATAGTAATAATTAGTTAATAATATACTCTTGTACGACAAGCTTTTACTAAAGATTTTCCCGAGTTTCTCAAAACTCAAAATCACAATTTGCTTACCGTGCTACGGTTGCCTGTGTGGCTAACACTGCCCGCCGTGCTACAATCTACGGGCTTAAATAAGAAAAAAGCTCCTCTTATAGGAGCTTTTTCTGAAAGAAATTTCAAACACAAATACAATGTAAAAGTCTCTAACTAATATGTGAATTCTATTGTTTTTACTTCTTTACCGTTTTCCTTTACAGTAGCTTTAAGAGGGTATTCAGTTTTAAAGTAACTGTAAGTGGTTTCTTGCTCATAACTGCGTCCTGTTGCATCAGAATCCTTTACCGTTTTCTTAGTAATATTATTTCTAGCGTATTGTTCATCTAAGAACACTTCGGGGTGAGTAGCTCTATAAGACAAATGCAAAAACCAAGGATTAGTTCTACCATCATACTGGTAGGTTGTTACCGAAGTCTTATTACCTGCCGTGTGAGTGTGTTCTCTTACCGTTTCGTTGTAGTTCAACACATAAGTATCTGTAGCAGTAGTGGTAGCGGTACTCTTCACTCCACTCGTTTCAGTGTATTCGCTTGTTACAGCCTTTATCTCATTGAGTACTTCACGATTGTAGACTACCACTGTATACTTAGTTACATTAGCCGATAGCTTTTCACTTTTGGTATGTTTTTTTAACCTGCCACCATCATACTCATACTCATCTACGGTTGGCAAACTCTCTTTGCCTACCACAGTAGTTGTTTTCTTAAGCAAGCGTCCTCTTTCACTGCTATACTTGTCATACACAACTTCCTCTTTTTTTACATTGCCTTCTGTGTAAACCGTTTTGATAGGAAAAGTACCGTCATACGAAGTCTCGTACACTTTTTCCATAGTTCTACCGGTGCCATCTGTCACTTTTATTGTGTGTTTGCGTACCAATCCTAATACATTTTGTACATACTCAAAAAGTTGCTCAGTAGTTTGTGTTTGGGTACCTTGTGCAGGTAGGGTCGTCTCCACTATCTTATCTGCAAAATAGATAGGATCTGAAGGTGGTAAATCGTCGCCTTTATCACAAGCTGTGAATAAGCCAACTGTCGAAAGTAATAAAATAACTCTTTTCATTGTATATAATTATTTTGAAGATTATCTATGTTTGTAATACTCGTACTTTCTAAAACCTGCGCGAGTCTTTCCAAGCCAAAGACTTATACGCTATTTTTAATATGTGTGCTGTGTTACACTCCTTACAAAATAACTATTGTGCTAAAACACTGCAAGACACACTTGTTTACATCATATTTATACTAATTCTACTATCAAAAATCTTGCCATAAAGCACTTTTTCTCCTAAAAACAACCTCTTTTTAACATTTATTCGGTATATCCCAAGCCTTCTTTCACCGTTTTTTAGTAATTCCTGCAATTTCTACCTCTTTTTACCTTTTACTCACATACCCAACTGTGAGCCCTCGCTGGCTTTCCCTTTCCTTTTACGCCTGTACGACTCGCACCTTTTACCTACTCATACGGCTCACTCTGCCCGTCGTACTACAATCGTCCGTGAGACTCGTTCTGCCCGCCGTACTACAATCGCCTGTGCGGTTCGCACTTTTTACCTTTTACCTTTTACTTAAGAATAGGCGCTTTCACCCCTTCTCCAAAGCAAATATCCCCGGTAAATACAACCGCTTCGTCCCATAACCCTTCGTCGATAAACTGTTGTAGTGTATAAGTCCCCCCTTCCACAATCATACTTTGTAAATTCATTTCATACAGTTTAGCACAAATTTGTTCCAACGGTTTATGCTTAAAATCTATCGTGAAAAAATCAGTGTGTATCATCTCCGGAACAGACGTCTTTTCAGTGAAAAACAAAGTAGTCGTACGGTCGTTCCATACCGCAAAATCCTTCGGACTGCGTAACTTCGGGTCAATTATTATCCTCACAGGATTGCGCCCATACCAGCTACGGCTGTCCAACGAAGGATTATCCGCCAATACCGTTCCTACTCCCACCACAATACCCTGTTCCTCAGTGCGCATTTGGTGCGCTGTCTGGCGCGCATAAACGTCGCTAATCCAGCGTGGAGCAACCTCCTCTTTATGCAGGGGAGCTATAAACCCATCGCGCGTTTCAGCCCATTTTAGGATAATATAAGGGCGATGTTTTTCGTGAAAAGTAAAAAACCGCTTGTTCAGTTCTCTACATTCAGCCTCACACACCCCCACTGTCACCTCACACCCTGCATTGCGCAGTTTTTCAATTCCTTTGCCGTGCACTTTCGCAAAAGGGTCGGTAGTGCCAATCACCACCCGTCCTATCTTGTGAGCAATGATAAGGTCAGCACACGGAGGCGTTTTCCCAAAATGGCAACAGGGCTCTAAACTCACGTAAATTGTACTTTTTGGTAGCAGACTCTTATCTTTCACTTGGCTAATCGCCCGCACCTCAGCGTGTGCCTCACCCGCTTTCTGGTGCCACCCCTCCCCTATGATACGCCCTTCGTATACGATAACGCTACCCACCATAGGGTTCGGATAGGTATTTCCTAAGCCATTATAAGCCAACTGAATGCACCTACGCATATACCACTCATCAATAGTTAATTCTGAGGTTGTCATAAGAAAAAAAATAACTTTTGGCGCAAAGATAATAAAATAACTCCTAAGTATAAAAACGATAAAATGTTTTATACAATTTTAACAATTCATAATCCATTGAAAATAAACAATCTATATAGCATTTCTATACCAATCGTCCAAGATTCGTATAAGCTTCCTATAAGCTTTCTATAAGC
>ERZ773056.640-NODE-640-length-18419-cov-10.904215_pt1 | contig 18419 bp, 17 predicted proteins | sample MGYA00580857_ERZ773056 | MGnify/ENA primary metagenome ERZ773056 (study PRJEB29015, sample SAMEA2737996) | human oral metagenome | biome: human oral; feature: human-associated habitat; material: dental | place: China | collected 2114 ... | reverse complement strand
ACCTTGCGACAGGGCCGGTCAGAAGAATGGGGGATACTCATCGATCAGGAAGCCTCAAAAGCGCTGTGAGAATTCGGAAATCAGGCAACCTGCCCCGGAGGAGCATGGCCGCCCCGCTTGCGCCAGACCAGCCATCGACGCACGGTCGCGGCATCGGCCGGGCCCAGCCGAGGCAGCCAGAGCAGGCAACTGCCACGCTGGATGGCAGCCTGCGAAGCGGAAGGAGGTGCCTCGGAAACGGTTGCAGCCTGCACCGGGGAAGGCATGGGTGCCTGTGTTTCAGGTGCAGACCCGCTCTCTAACGAACGGCGAGGGGATTCGGTGGACAGCCCCGGATCCGTTGCGCTCAGGGTATCGACAGCAAGGTGCAGCATTGCGCCCAGCCACAGGGTACGCGTCTGCCGCGCAACCAGCCACGGCCCCCCGCCCTCCCACTGGACGAACAGGGTCCCGTCACCATGAAGGCGCAGCGCAACCGGTTGCCGGTACTGGATGCGTGCCGTGGCACAAAGACTGCCGGGGTTGCAGGTGGTGTTGCGGCGACTGCCGTTCAGGGCGCGGGGCACCCACCAGGACAGCCCGATCAGGGCCGCAAAGGCGATGAAACGCAGCGGCTTGCCAGGCTCGGCCAGCCAGGCCACGGCAATGGCAAGCACGACCAGGACGAGCAGCAGCTGGTCGAGACGACGGCCGATGTCTGCCTTGGCTACGGGAATGAGCAAGGAATCAGGCATGGTGGCCATTCAGGGGAATGCGGAAAGGGCAAGGAAGGCGAAGAAACGGCAACGACCAGCCTGCCTGGGCAGGTTGGTCGTTGCATGTCGGCACAGGCCGTGGGGCAAGCCGTTGGGCGCAATCCCATCAGCATCATCATTCCTTGTCACCGCGTAATTGGGGCAGATGGCTCACTAACAGGCTATGCAGGCGGCTTGGATAAGAAGATGTTTTTGCTGGGATTGGAAGGGAGTATAAAAGGTGAAAAAGTGAAAAGGTGAAAGGGTGAAAAGATGGCTATCGCCCTTTTAAAGGTGAACGGGTGAAAAGATGGCTAACGCCCTTTAAAGGTGAAAAAGTGAAAAGGTGAAAGGGTGAAAAGATGGCTGCACCAACTATACATTTGGCTTAACTCCTTAACTCCATAACTCCTTAACTCCTAATAAGGTGATAAGATGGCTAACGCCCTTTAAAGGTATCTGTCGGTTCCTAGATTTCTAGTTCAGTCTAGCTTTCGGACAAGTCCGACTTGTCCGACTCGTCCGACTTGCCTATTAGCCTAACGCCACCTATACATTTGGCTTAACTTCTAAATTCCATAACTCCTAAATGGTGAAAAGATAGCTACGCCCTTTAAAGGCGTTAGCCATCTTTTCACCCTTTAACAAAAAAGTCGCCCACACAATACAGCGAGGGCGACTATTTTTATTTCTCTTCTTAGCTAGAAGCAATTACTGAATAGCTTCCGTCAGTTCGGCACCAGCCTTAAACTTGGCAACCTTCTTGGCAGCGATAGTAATTTTCTCTTTCGTTGCGGGGTTAACACCACCATGTGCGGGACGTTCGTTAACGCTGAATGTGCCGAAGCCAACCAGCTGAACCTTGTCGCCTTTAACAAGAGCTTCCTTAATTGCTGCAACTGTTGCGTCTAACGCCTTCTTCGAGTCAGCTTTGCTCAAGCCAGAGCCTGCTGCGATTTTGTCAATCAAATCTGTTTTGTTCATATAACTTTGAATTATAAAAGTGATAAATGTATATGCGTTATCTCAGAACTGGGAACAAATATAGACCTTTACTTTCAAAAATCAAACGAAAAGGAAAAAAAAGTGAAGTTTTTTTTGAAAAATTGTCGTTCCGTAGGGCTTTTTATGCGCATTAACAGATATTTTTAGTACTTTTGCCCATGTTATAACATTTCATTCAAAGCATATCATTAATGGGCAATATACCAACAATAACCAAGAATTTGCTTATCATCAACGTGCTAGCTTTCTTGGCCACGTTAGTCATCCAGAGCAGTTCGGGCATTGATCTCAACAACATACTCGGCCTCCACTTTTTCCGGGCGTCCGACTTCCGCATTTACCAACTCGTAACCTACATGTTCATGCATGGCGGTTTCGCGCACTTGTTCTTCAACATGTTTGCGTTGTGGATGTTCGGCGTGGTGGTCGAAGGCGTATGGGGGCCGCGCAAGTTCCTATTCTATTATATAGCCTGCGGCATCGGTGCGGGCTTGATGCAAGAATTGGCGCAGTTTGTAGAGATTTACCTGCAACTCAACGCGCAGGCTCCTTTGGGCGTGGGCGAGGCCTTCATCGTAATGGGGCAATTGGCCAACCAGCTCAACGGACTTACCACCGTTGGCGCATCGGGAGCCATCTATGCCATCCTCTTGGCCTTCGGCATGATATTCCCCGAAAACAAAATATTCATCTTCCCCATCCCCATCCCCATCAAAGCCAAGTGGTTTGTTATGGGCTATGCCGCATTAGAGCTGTATCAGGCTATGGCCGGAACAGGTGGAAACGTGGCGCACTTGGCCCACTTGGGCGGAATGATATTCGGTTTCTTCATGATACGCTACTGGCAACGACACCCTTCGCACGACTTCACGCAGCGAAGGGGCACCAACGCCTTCGAACGGATGAAGAATTTCTACGAAAAACACCGTCAACCCACACCCGAAAACCCGCGCGGAGAAACGCGGGCCGAGAGCGACTGGGACTATAACACGCGCCGAAAGGCCGAACAAGACGAGGTGGACCGCATACTGGACAAGATACGCAAGAGCGGGTACGACAGTCTTACGCGCGAAGAAAAACAACGTCTCTTCGACCAAAGCAAACGCCAATAAGCAAAACCGAGATGCAGGCAAAAGTAAAAAAATGGATTGTTCAGCTTGCCAGTGGCGCCAACGTGGCCACCATCTTGGTAATGCTAGCCGTAGGATACAGCGACAGGCTTAACCCCGCCAGCCACCCATTGATGGCCACGCTGGGCCTCACCTTCCCCGTATTCCTAGCCATCAATGCCGCCTTCTTAGTGTTTTGGGCTTTCTTCAAACTGCGCCGAACGCTCATCCCGCTGGTTGGTTTCGTGGCTTGTTTCGGTCCTGTGCGCACGTACATACCATTAAATGTAAACAGCAATCCCACAGACAGCTGCCTTAAAGTGTTATCTTACAATACATTTCTGTGGGGCGGCGGCGAGGCCACAGAGCCACAACGCTGGGAAATGCTGAACTATGTGAAGGAGAAAGATGCCGACATACTATGCCTGCAAGAGGCAAATCTGGGCGGAAAGTTCCAAGCCACCATCGACTCTTTGCTCAACAGCATCTACCCTTATCACGACATAAAGGAGAAAACTACCATCTACGACCGCCTGGCCATATACAGCAAGTACCCCATTGTGCGGTCAGAACGTGTGATGTATCCCCAAAGCGAAGATTTCAGTCAGGCTTGTTGGGTGGCCACACCAGGCGATACGGTGCTGGTTGTCAACAACCACTTCGCCACAACAGGCCTAAGCGAAGCCCAACGAAAAGAATTTAAGAGCATGCTCAAAGGCGATTTACGCACCAAACAGATGCCCGGACTTGGGAAAAGCCTGATGCACAAGCTGGGCGAATACGCCAAAATTCGCGCCCCGCAAGTGGAATGCGTGGCCCAATTCGTGCACAAGCACAAGGGGCAGAGCATCATTCTCTGCGGCGACTTCAACGACAGCCCCATCTCTTACGCACGCCGCCGCATGGCAAAAGAGCTAACCGACTGCTATGTTGCCAGCGGAAACGGCCCCGGCATAAGCTATCACCGCAACGCCTTCTACGTACGCATAGACAACATCATGTGCAGCGACAACTGGCAACCGCTTAAATGCGTAGTAGAGAGTAAAGTGAAGACATCCGACCACTATCCCATCTTTTGTCTGCTGCAAAAACTTCGCAAATAGGCAAAAAATGATAATATACAGAGCTAACTGTTTACTAATCTAAGAAAAATCAGTAACTTTGCAGGGTTGTATGGCAACAGAAAAACAATAAAACAAAAATAAATAACAATGCAAAACAAAGGTATCGTAATTGTAACTGCCGTCTTGCTGACGCTTGCAAGTATCTTCTACCTGTCTTTTTCGGTGGCTACCCGTTACTACGACGGGAAGGCAGCCGAGCTGAAAGACCCCATTGCCCAACAAGATTACAAGGACTCTGTGAAGTATCTTGGCATCTACAGCTACCAAAGGTGTTTGGAAACACAGATTGGACTGGGCTTGGACCTCAAAGGAGGTATGAACGTTATTCTTGAAATCAGCGTGCCCGACGTCATCGAGACACTGGCAGACCACAAGACCGACGCGGCTTTCACCAAGTCGCTAGAACAGGCTAAGAAAGAAGAAGAAACTAGCCAGAGCGACTTTATTTCGCTTTTCATCAAGTACTACAAACAAAACGCACCCGGCCACAAACTCGCCGAACTGTTCGCCACGCAGCAATTGCAAGGCAAAGTTTCGCCCCAAAGCAGCGATGCCGAAGTGGAGAAAGCACTGAGAACAGAAGTTCAGGCTGCCATCGACAACTCGTTCAACGTGGTGCGCACACGTATCGACAAGTTCGGTGTGGTGCAACCCAACATACAGAAACTCGAAGGACAAGAAGGCCGCATCATGGTTGAAATGCCTGGCGTACGCGAACCCGAACGTGTTCGTAAGCTTTTGCAAGGTTCGGCTAACCTCGAATTTTGGGAAACATTCAACGCTGCCGAGGTTCTTCCTTACCTTACACAGCTTAACACAAGGCTGGCCAGCGAGCAAAACGGCACCGACACGGCTGCCGTAGACACCACCAACGCCAAGGCTAAGGCCGAGCAAGAGGTGGCTAAGGCTAAGAGCGAGCAGCCCAAGTTCAAGCTAAACACGGGCGACGACAAGAAACCCGACATGGCACAACGCGCCAACGACGCCCAAACAGCTGCCGCCATCAAGGCCAACCCGCTGTTCTCGCGCCTGCAACCCATTGGCGGAAACTCGCTAAGCATTGTGGGTTATGCCAACGTTCGCGACACTGCTGCCATCAATAAGCTCATCTATGGCCCCGTTGCCAAGCAAGTTCTTCCCCCCGACCTTAAACTTCTGTGGAGTGCAAAGCCCTCAGATCAGGCGAATATGAAGAACATTTACGAGCTACATGCCATCAAAGTTACCTCAAGCAATGGCCGCGCGCCCATCGAAGGCGACGTAGTTACCGATGCCAGCGATGAGTTTAACCATACCAATGGTCGTCCCGAAGTGAACATGCGTATGAACAGCGACGGCGCACGCCGCTGGGCAGCACTCACAAAGGCCAACGTAGGCAGGGCCATTGCCATTGTTTTGGACAACGCTGTGTATAGCGCACCGCGCGTAAGCAACGAAATCGAAGGTGGTTCATCTTCTATCAGCGGCAACTTCACTATCGAAGACACCAAAGACCTTGCCAATACGCTGAAGAGTGGACGTATGCCTGCCCCCGCACGCATCGTTCAAGAAGAGGTTGTTGGTCCTACGCTGGGTGCTCAATCCATCCAACAAGGTATCCAATCCTTTGCCATCGCCTTCGTGGTGCTCATGGTTTACATGGTGCTGATGTACGGCTTTACGCCTGGTATGATGGCTAACACGGCCCTCATCGTCAACCTATTCTTCACGCTAGGTATCTTAACGTCGTTCCAAGCCGCACTAACGCTATCGGGTATTGCGGGTATGGTGCTGTCGTTAGGTACGGCCGTGGATGCCAACGTGCTTATCTACGAACGAACCAAGGAAGAGCTTGCTGCCGGAAAGGGCATTAAACAGGCCATCAAGGAGGGCTACGGAAACGCCTTCTCGGCCATCTTCGACTCGAACCTAACCTCTATCATCACGGGTATCATCCTCTATTCGTTCGGTACAGGCCCCATCCGCGGTTTCGCAACAACGCTTATCATCGGTATCGTTTGTTCGTTCTTCACCGCCGTATTCCTCACTCGCTTGGTTTACGAGTACCAACTGAACAAGGACCGCTGGATGAAACTCACCTTCACCACGGGCTTCTCGAAGAACTTCATGCAGAATGTACACTTCCCCTTCATGAGTGTGTACAAGAAAACTTTCGTGCTAGTAGCAGTACTTTTGGCCGTATTCATAGGCAGTTTTGTAACTCGTGGACTTAGTCGCAGCATCGACTTCACCGGTGGGCGCAACTATGTGGTTACGTTTGAAAAGCAAGTGCAACCCGAACAAGTGCGCGGCATACTGGCCAACGCATTCCCCGGCTGCACCACCAGTGCCTTGGCACTAGGTACCGACCACAAAACCATACGTATATCCACCAACTATAAGATAGAAAGCAACAGCCCAACGGTAGACGATGAGGCAGAGACCATACTGTATAACGCCTTGAAAAAGGCTGGTTTGGTATCGCAGAAGAGTGTGGATGCCTTTAAGGACCCCGACATCCGCAAGGGTGGTTCCATCATCAGCAGCACCAAGGTAGGCCCCTCGGTGGCAAAAGACATCACCTACGGAGCCATCATCAGCGTGCTATTGGCCATCTTCGCCATCTTCGTTTACATCCTCATACGCTTCCGCAATGTGGCTTTCTCGGTTGGTTCAACCGTAGCTTTAGCCATCGACACCACGTTCGTTATCGGGCTTTACTCCTTGTTGTGGGGTTTCATGCCCTTCTCTCTGGAAATCGACCAAACGTTTATCGGTGCCATCCTAACGGTTATCGGTTACTCCATTAACGACAAAGTGGTGGTGTTCGACCGTATTCGCGAGAACATGAAGTTGCATCCCAAGCAAGATTTCCGCAGTTTGTTCAACGATAGTATCAACCAAACGTTGGCCCGAACCATCAACACGTCGTTCTCAACGCTTATCGTATTGCTCTGCATCTTGTTCTTGGGTGGCGAAAGCATCCAGAGTTTCGCCTTCGCCATGAGCCTTGGCGTTATCTTCGGTACGCTCTCGTCTATCTTCATCGCTGCCCCCATCGCCTTCCTCACCTTGGGTAAAACCCAAAAAGGACGCGCTTTGGAAGCCGCAACGGTATAACGAAACGCACTAACGCGTAATATAACGCCTGCCCCACTCCTTATATAATATTAGGAGTGGGGCAGGTTTATTTAATGAGTATATCCCAGCCTGCACATATTTCAACCACGCTGAAACAAGCAAGCAGGCGAAAAACATTCACTACCTTAAACGCTAAAAGATGAACATGGACATAAACAAAATCTATTCGCAGATGTTAGACCTTGCAAAACGAAATCCGTTGGTGCAGCTTGGTCTAGTTTGTCTTGCCTTTGTCCTTATTTATAAGTTTGGGAAAGAAGTAGGAGAAACCATCTATTACATCTTGCACAGATAACGTGCGTAGTATGGCATCAATAATCCCTTACGCAGAGAAAAAGCAACGCTTTTGTTTGTTTACGATGTACCTATGCCCTTTCCTCATCCAACTCCTATTTGGCTATAACAGAGCCACCTATAATCTACACAAAAACACACCTGCCTACATTACACTTTATTACATTTCGTTTGCGTACATAACTAATTCTGTGTATCTTTGCAAAAGTTTCGTAAGCGTTGGCAAATGCTTACAATGAAATTGTGGCATAAACAGGTTTGCCACGCAGTCTTACACATTAAACCACCAGCACACAATGCTGTAATATTGAAGATGATGACATAAAACGAAACTATACATATAACGATAAATAGTATTAGCTAATACTCACTGCATTCCGAAACCGGCAAAATGAAGAAGTGCAAATAGTGAATAGAAGTTGATGCTCACGCTTGGCGTGAGCTTCTTCTTATATTCATTTGTTGCGTGCTTGCCGGTGCGTGGAATGCGGATATACAGATGGAGTCCACGCTTTTTTTGTAGGCATGCGGCTCCATAATCCAAATATTCGTACCGTAATGGAGCAACAACCAGAACTCTTACCCACCGAATGGGTGTCTGACAGTGTAGGCACCTATCTCTATCAGAAACGCCCGAAGCGGCATGTAATCTACACAGTCATGTTGGCTGCCGTGTCTGCGGCTATTATTTCCTTACCTTTTGTTTATGTGGATATTACCGTTCAAAGCAGTGGCTTTGTAAGGCCGAACGGAGAGATTAGCGTCATCACTGCGCCAATGACAGAGACGGTGGAGCGCGTTTCGGCCAAGGAAGGCGACAAATTGCGGAAAGGAGACGAGATTTTAAGGTTTAGAACAAGTGCGCCAGACGGAAAGATAAAGTACCAACAAGAGCGTTCGAAGGAGGCAAGTGCGCAGATTGCAGACCTAGAACTGCTCTCGAAGGGGCAACGTCCACAGGCATTTGCATCGGCTGCCCGACAACAAGAGTACGCCAAATACCTGTCCGAACAATACCGTTTAAAGACCGACTTGCGCCAATATGAAACAGAATGGAAACGCTATAAAGTGCTTTTCGGCAAGGGGCTGATTAGCGAGAGCGAGTATAATGAGCATTATTATAGGTATCAAGACAAGCTGAACGAACTGCATTTGCAGCAGACCAACCAAATGAGCGCATGGAAAACAGAACTCACCAACCTGAAAATGCAATTGAAGGAAACCACTTCCAACCTCATAGAAACGCGCAGCAACCGAAACGTCTATGTTGTTAGAAGTCCCATCAATGGCACGTTAGAGCAGTTTTCGGGCATATACCCAGGCAGTAATTTGCAAGTGGGCGCTACCATTGCCGTGGTTAGTCCCGACACCTCTTTATATATAGAGGCCTACGTTGCGCCTCGCGACATTGCTTTTATACGCGAAAAAATGCGCGTGAAGGTACAGATAGAGTCGTTTAACTATAATGAGTGGGGCACGCTACAAGGCTATGTACAAAACATCTCGTCTGACTATATACGCAACAACGATGGGCAAAGCTACTATAAAGTTAAGTGCAAACTGACAAAAAACTATCTCGAATTGCGCAACTCCAAGCGAAAGGGCTACGTAAAGAAAGGCATGACGGGCATTGTGCACTTCGTTGTTACGCGCCGCTCTTTGTTCAACCTACTTTATAAAAACATCGACGAGTGGGCAAACCCCACGCAACATCAGGCAACCGCTACCAACAAATAGATTAAACAATCAACACACATGCAAAACAAAGGCATAAAAATTAAGCAACAAGACATCACCGATTGCGGAGCGGCATCGTTAGCCTCGGTATGCGCCCATTATGGGTTGGCATTCCCCATTGCTCGCATACGGCAATACGCTTTTACCGATAAGAAAGGCACTAACGTGCTGGGTATGATTGAGGCGGCTGGTAAATTGGGGTTCGAGGCCAAAGGAGTTCGTGCCGAACCAGAGGCGTTGAAGATGATTTCGCTGCCCGCCATCGCCCACGTTATCGTAAATGAGGTGTTGTATCACTTTGTTGTTGTGTACGGCGTTAGCGACAAACACATCACATACATGGATCCCGCCGACGGCGAAATGCACCGCGTGGCGTGGGATGCGTTCTTAAAACTATGGACTGGGGTACTGATTTTGTTAGAGCCAAAGGACGATTTTGTGCAAGGCAACATGAAGACCAGCATACCGCAACGTTTCTTCCAGCTGTTACGCCCACACCGGCGAGTAATGGCCGAAGTGTTGTTTGGGGCGGTTGTTTGCAGCATCTTGGGGCTAAGTACGTCGGTTTATGTGGGCAAGATAGTAGACTATGTGCTGGTAGACGAGAACACCAACCTGCTCAATCTCATGGGCGTGGCTATGCTTGCCATCATACTTATACGCGTGTTTATATCCACAACAAAGAGCATCTTGGCATTAAAAACCAGTCAGATGATAGATGCCACACTCATTCTGGGCTATTATAAGCACATTTTACACCTGCCCCAGCAGTTCTTCGACACCATGCGCGTGGGCGAAATCATTTCGCGCGTTAACGATGCGGTGAAGATACGCACGTTTATCAACAACGTTTTGGTAGACTTGGTGGTGAATGTGCTGATACTGGTTTTCGCTGTTGGCGTGATGTTTGTCTATTCGTGGAAACTGGCCTTGGTGACATTGGTATCCGCCCCGCTGTTCTTGGCTGTGTTCGTTTTGTTCAACCGGCTCAACAAACGCTATCAGCGAAAGATAATGGAGACGGCAGCCGACTTGGAGTCGCAATTGGTAGAATCGCTCAATGCCGTCACCACCATTAAACGTTTCGGCATTGAGGCGCACGCCAACCTGAAAACCGAATCGCGTTTTGTACGCCTGCTGCGCAACACATACGTAAGTGCGCAAGGCGCAATATTCGCCAGCAACGGCATCGACGTTGTCTCTTCTGTCGTTACGGTGGCGGTGTTGTGGGTTGGAAGCAATCTTGTTATCAACCAAACGCTCACCCCTGGTAGCCTGATGATATTCTATTCGCTGATAGGCTATGTGCTTTCGCCCATCGGCTCGTTGATAAGTTCTAACCAAACCATACAAGACGCACAGATTGCAGCCGACCGCTTGTTTCAGATTCTGGACCTTGAAACGGAAAGCACAGACGTTTCCACGAAAGTGAAGATGGAGCCCGACATGATAGGCGACATCGTGTTCGACAACGTTTCTTTCCGGTATGGTTCGCGCAAGCAGGTGTTTTCGTCGCTCAGTCTTGTTATTCCCAAGGGCAAAACCACGGCTGTTGTTGGCGAAAGCGGGTCGGGGAAAACCACCCTCGTATCACTATTGCAGCACATTTATCCCATACAGGCAGGGCGGATAAGCATCGGCCAGTACGACATTGCGATGATAAGCAACGAGAGCCTGCGCCGTTTCATCGGCATCGTTCCGCAAAAAGTGGAGCTGTTTTCAGGCACGCTGCTCTCTAATATCTGCCTGGGCGACCTGCAACCCGATATGCGCCGTGTACTAGACATCATTACGCAGTTGGGCTTAAAAGATTTTGTCGACGGCCTGCCAAAGGGCTTAGACACCATCGTTAGCGAACAAGGTACAACCTTTTCAGGAGGAGAGCGACAGCGCATTGCCATCGCGCGCGCCCTGTATAAGCAGCCCGAAGTGCTTATTTTCGACGAGGCCACCTCGTCGCTCGACTCCATTTCCGAGCGTTTCGTAAAAGAAACGCTGCGTGCCTTGGCCGCACAAGGCAAGACCATCATCGTTATCGCCCACCGCCTAAGCACCATCAAAGATGCCGACAGGATAGTGGTTATAGATAAAGGAGAGGTGGCCGAATGTGGCACGCACAGCGAGTTGATTGCCCAAAACGGCGTTTTTCAACGCCTTTGGCATGCACAAACCCACGTTATTGACTAACGAACATGGAACTAAGAAACGAAATACACCGACTAAACAGTCTACACCGACTTATCAAAATGTGCAACACAGGCTCGCCAGACGAACTTGCCCATAAGCTGCATATCAGCAAACGCCACCTATATAACGTGCTAGACGATCTGCGTGCACTAGGTGCAAAGATAGATTATAGCCGTAGCGACTACACCTTTTATTATACCAATAGTTTTGAACTTAACCTTTACTTACAGGTGGAATACTTGGACGAGAATGATAAAAAATGTATTTTTGCAGGAAGTTTTTTGTTTAATGCAATACACTAGTGTCCACGAAAAATAATTAACAATTGCTCAAGTTCCCTTTTAACACACAACATTTCAGGCCTAAAGTCACTCGGAGGTTTTGAAACGACTACCTTTGCGCCAACTTACAAATTGTAAGCAGACGTTTAATAAGGCTGGTATGAATCAAGGTAGATATGTATTTGCGCAACTGGTAGACTTTCTTCCAAGAGAGTATTTTGAATGGCTGGTCAAGAAGTATGAAGGCAACAAGTATGTGAAAAGCTTCACCTGCTGGAATCACTTAATGGTGCTTCTGTTTGGACAGCTATCCAATCGTGAGGGGCTACGAGATCTTATTGTCTCCATAATGCCTTTCAAATCATCTTTTCATCATCTGGTTTTTGGTAAGAATGTAAGCCGCAGTAATTTGGGTAAGGCGAATGAGACACGTGACGTGAGGATATTTCAAGATTTTGCAAATAAGATGGTCTCCATAGCAAGAGAGAGGCGTGACACCCGCAACAAGTTTCCAATATCCAATAACATTTACGCATTTGATTCATCTACAATATCACTTTGTCTTTCTGTATATTGGTGGACAAAATTGCATCATGACAAAGGTGGAGTGAAATTACATGAACTCTATGACGTGAAGACGGACATTCCTGCCTTCTCAGTTGCTACCGACGCCTCGGTACACGACTCAAAAGTAATGGAGCTAATCCCTTATGAGAAAGAAAGCTTCTATATTTTCGACAGGGCGTATATGGCAACAGCACAACTCTTCAGAATAGAAACAGCCAAAGCGTATTTCGTTGTCAGGGAAAAGCATAAAATGGCATATGAGATAATAGCGGATAGGAAATACGACAACCCCTCCACTGGAATTTTGGCTGACCAAACAGTTCTTTTCAAAGGTTACAGAACAAAAAAACAATATCCACGTGACATGCGAAGGGTGGTTTTCTACGACAATGACGGGAACAGAACATTTGTCTTCTATACCAATAACTTTGACATTACAGCAGAAGAAGTAGCCTTGCTTTATAAATACAGGTGGAGAGTTGAACTCTTCTTCAAATGGCTGAAGCAACATCTGCGCATAAAGGAGTTTTATGGTACATCAGAGAATGCTGTGAAGATACAGATTTATGCCGCGATCATATCATACTGCCTTGTCGTCATTGCGCAAGAATACATGAAACTTGAATTGCAAACCTATGATGTGCTAAGAATATTAAGTACGGCATTACTTACGAAAATGCCATTATGCGATTTGTTTGCCAAGCAAGACGAAGAAGAAAAAACAGATTGCGGTTGCGTGCAGCTAAGCTTAAACTTTGGAAACTAACTATCAAATTGTCACTTTTCAATATGTTAAATATTTTTCGTGGACACTAGTGTTTCTTTTTCACCAGCTATCAACTCTGCTTTTGTACTTGCTTCAGCATAGCCAGATTCTGATGTCCTCTGCTGGGAACCTACTGAATAATTCTTTTTTGTTGTCATTGTGCAAATATACTTTTTTATTAATAATTCTAAATCATTAGTGTCCCGTTAAAATTGGGACGAATTAAATATTAATCGAATAGCCCCGGAATGAGGGCACAATCTAGTTCTTTGACATCGTTGAATTTAGTCTTATCGAACAGGTCGGTCAAGTGAGTTTTGTCCGTAAGTGATATGCTAAGGATTTGTAAGACCTCATAGGTCGAGCGTTCCAGTTTCATATCATGATGAACAATAGCCACGAGACAATAGGTTATGATGGCGGCAGCAATCTGGATGCGAACAGCATTCTCCGTAGTGCCCCAGAATTTCTTAATCTTGAGATGCTGCTTTAACCATTTGAAGAAGAGTTCGACCAACCATCTTTTCTTGTAAAGTTCCGCAATTTCAAGAGCAGTGAGATGCTTGGCATTGGTGAGAAAAGTAAATTCACGCTCTTCTTCCTCATCATAATATCTAATGAGTCTAAAAGACTCAGGATACTTCTTCTCCGACCTATAACCAGTAAGCCTCACTTCGGCATCTGTAAGCACGTTCTTCGGTATGCATCTCTACCATTTGACAACCTTAAACTTCAAGTTTGTCTTGGCTCTGACTACATAAAAGGAATCCGTTAGATGTGTTCTGTAGAGTTCTTTGAACGAGTCATAAGCTCTGTCGAATATGTAGTAAGCATTTGGTTCATACGTAATTAAAGACATTGTTGTTGAATCATGCTTCAATGCAGTGGTCACCGTATAGAAGGCTGGAACTTGAGCCTCAATGTCATATAAGACATGGGCTTTAATACCGCCTTTCTTCGCCCTGAATCTTGCCCATGGAAATGTTGAGAGGCATAGAGGAATGGTCGTTGAATCAATGCATATTTCTTTCCAGGGATATCCAGAAGATTGGCTGACCGTTTCTCGCAAGCCTCCTTCATCATGTAGAAGGCGAAATCTTCGAAGATCCTGTAATCACGATTCTGATTAGCTGATGCAAGAGTCGTTTTGGCAATAGGTTCTCGACCTAATCCAAGATGATATTGCTTGGAACGATGTGCTTTAAAAGCAACAATCAAATCACGAAGACTCTCACGATTACTCAGTTGACCAAACATCATTACAAGCAGTTGATTCCAACAAGTGAAGTGTTTCACGTAGCGATTGCCATCATACTTGCGAACGTAGTTGTTAAACTGAGTCCTGTTCAGAAAAGCTGTAAGTTGAGCAAAACGTATTTGTCTTGGAACATAGCAGTCAATTGTATCTGACTGCAAAGTTACAAAATCAAGTCCGTTTCATTTCAAAAGCCTGCTTAATAGACTGTATTTCAACTATTTCAAAGAGCGATTAGTCTACTTTAACGGGACATTAGTGATTCTAAATCAAAACCCCAAACTTAATTGGAGCTCAAGTTGTGCACTTTTTTGTTTGACAACGTACAGGGAATCCAATCCCTTTATCTCCGTTCCTTTCAAATCATATAAGGAATATATTAAGCGAAAAATATATGGAAGAATATAAACCAAATACAAATAAAAGTGAGACCGATAGCTGTAAGAATGAAAGAAACTCTAAGCCAACTTATATCCCTCTCTTCAATATATATTTTTTTTCCTTGGGATTCATCTCATAGGCAGCTACAAGATAGGTATTATACCAACAATATGCTTCTTCACTATGGTGTATAATAAACAAATAATTTTCCTTTATACAGAAGAAGAGACATTTATCTTGAAAATTAATATATCTCTATTTCAAAAAAGGCTTTTGATATAATGTAGATTGATAAATCAGATAGCGGCAGAAACTCCTTACTACAAAGTTGATAAGAATGCCTACCAATCTCAATATTTTTTAGTTGCCATCCTCTTTTGTCTGCACAGAGAATTTTATTATTGCCTATTTCGATATTTCTCATTTATCTTATTTTTTTGCATCATGAAGATAAGATTATATGATAAACCAAAATCCAAAATCCAAGGGAAATAAGACTTATGACAAAAAGAACTTTAAGAACGCTTGTCATACTAACTCCAACTTTCTGTCCAATTTTTATCTCATCAGGCCTCACCCTATATATACTTTCAACATAAAGATTATCTTTATCAAAAGTTACAATCATTAGAAAATACTGAATGAAAAAATAAAATACTTCTCTTGTTTTTAAATCAAAGGCTTTATAGATAGGCTTATATCCTAAATGCCCAATAGCTAATTCACTGCAGTCTATTGATAAATCATTATCCTTAATTATCCAATAAAAATTCTCCTCTGATACTTTATGTTTAAGAGAGATTAAAGGATTTAATGCATCGGAATCCATGCGTATAGGAATCGCATACTCTTCTCCTCTTAATCTTATACGAGCATATCTGGACAAGATATTTATAAGACTCTCTTTCTCAACAATTATTGGTGCAAGCAGACGATGTTTACTTATTCTTTCCATCCTTCGGTTGTCTATTGTTAGGTAGGACTATAGACTGATCTTTTTTCTCTCGAATATACTCTTCGTTCTTCATCTCGTCTATGGTTACTCTTCCTTGAGAATCCTTTATCTCCGTTCCTTTCAAATCATACTGTGTACCACCTCCTTCCTCCCCAAACCAAGGAGCCACTTCACCTTCTTGTACATTTGGTATGGGCTTTGTCACTTCATATACTTTATATGGTCTTGTCTCACTTCCTGGTGCCAATGCTCTATTTGTATAAGGTGTATTAACTTTTCCGCCATACTCTCCGCCATCTTTGAATACTCCATTTTCATACCAACCTCCTAGTCTGTCAAAACCTTGACCTGGGCGTAGTTCAATTGTTCTTATAAAGGAAGCTCCCCTTCCAGGCGGCCACTTTTCTCCCATATCTTTGAATCTATCTTCCAGTATAGACCATTCATTTTTGAGGTATAAATCATATATTTCTTTCAGTGCACTTTCAGATAGATTTTTACTATCAAAAGAATCAGCAAATTCTTCAAATGACATTTTCCTCATTTCAGAAACCCCTTCTCCTTTTTTCGCAGTTCTTAGTAAATCACGCATATGAACAACTTTAGCCTTAAAGGATATCAGGTCATCTTTTATAACATCATTTGGGCGTTTCCATTCGGTTCCAAGTCTATTTTTAATATTACCAATCGTTTGAGAAGTTGCATCTAAATCACTTATTTTTCCTGTCCTATTCACGCCACGTCCCCCACCTGGTATTCCTCCCATAGAAATGAGTAATATTCCACTCTTTACATCACGTTTGGATACAAAATTAATTAAAGCAGATTCGGTAAAGAAGAAACTTTGAAGAGCAGCAGAACCGACTTCTTCCCCATCCCAACCTTCGGTTGCAGAGTTATAGTATGCATTAAGAGCTGTTGCACAGGAAAAAGAACTTCGCATCAGAATGCCATTTACAGTATACTGCTTCAGATAATTTGCCCCAAAATTACAAAGAAAAGACTTAGGAGCTTGGGCTAAGAGACCTGCTCCTCTGAAAGCATATACATACATAAAGCCTTCTAAGCCTGCTCCGAGAATATTATAACCAAACATAAAGTACTCGTCAAACACATTCTTTACATTTGGTGCGTAACTTATCTGTCCAGAAAACACGCCACAGGTCATGTGGATTCCAGGACGATTGACAACCGCATGGCATCCGTAAATCTCCATATCGGTCTTGATAGAAACCCAGACTCGCATAACTGCCGCTTGTCCACCACAAAGAGCCATACCACCAAATGCTCCAGCGGCAGCACCTACTAATGCAGCAAGGAGAACGACTCCAACTCCAGAAGCACAAAGTAAGGCTATAGCTGCACAGAGAATTGCTGCGACTAAGGCTATCCATCTACAAGAAAAATCTGCACCAATACAAGTCAGACTCCGTTCTGTTAAGTAATACTTCCCGTCTTCACGTAACATTACTTTCTGATTGCTTCTCATCCGTGCTGGCTTCATGCCATTGGAACAGATGAAATAATGGCTCTCGTCAAATATCTCTCCCATATTTACAATATCATTTGAATATTATAATCCATCTTATGCCAGAGTTTCTCAGAATGCACAATCTCTTCCATATACACATTTCCATCTTCAATCCATCCTGTTTCTTTGTCGAAGTTATAATGGCCATGAATATTGAATTTTGGAGAAAGATTTGTATCTTTCAAAAGCGGCATACTCCCATAGGCCTTCTTTACCCATTCTTTTCCTGGATTGAAAAGCCCTGTGACTTTGGAAGTACAAATGCTGTCATCTTTTTGCTCATCAGCTTTTGCTGTTTCTATTTCCCAGAGGATACTATTAGAATGAAATGCATTATATCTTGACATTCCCTTTCTGTGGTTAAAAGATAAGGTGTAGTCGGGTAATTGAAATAAAAGGAAAAGAATCTCCTGCTCATCCAATACCTCCTTCCAAAACTCCTTATCCTTGACCTTCTCATCATTTAGCCTGAAGAAATCTGAAATATCCGTAAATGAATCGAAGTATTGCACATTCTCTTTCTTCAACCTGTCCCAATTCTCTATTATTCTATCCATATTATATATATCAAGAATCTTTCCTTCAAAGGAAATTCTTATAGTAATCTCGTCATATAGTTTCTCCAATTGCCTTGTAACAGAAAACATTTCCTTAAATGCAGGATTTGTACAGTCAATCATCTCTTTTCTAAATACTATTATGTTTATAACAACATCAGAAGTAGAAATATCTTTCATTCGCAAAAGAAAATCTGTACATACGGTACTCTTCACTTTCATATTATAGGTTTGCATTTCACCTTTCAATGTCAGTCGGTACTTGCCTGTACCACCTCTCCGTAATGCAACTTTTCTGTTATTATCACTTGTAAAACTCCAGTTCATATCTTTAGTTTATCTTTATCTTTCCACCTTGCCAAGTACCTTTACCTTTTATTTCTATCTCATTTCCTGATATGGATACCTTTGCAGATGAAATGAAGATTTCTTCATTAGTAACCTCTATTATTGATCTACCTACCATAATAGAAATATCAGCATCGCCTTTAAGGTATATCTTGCCATTTTTATCCATTGATAGAACAGAGGCCATATCCTTCGAACTTCCTACATAGATAGTACTGTTACTTCCAGCATTGACGAGATGAGATTCCTTTGTCTTAATTGCAGCATTTCCATTTCCATCAAACATCATGCTTACGCCTTCGTGATCATGCAAGGTAACACTTCCATCCGAGTCATCCAGCAACAGTGAACTGCCACTTCTTGTCGTAATACTCTTTATCTTATTGTCCTTGCTGCCTCCTGCCCCGGTAGTTCCATTGAACAGGCTTCCCATCACATAGGGGCGGTTTGGGTCTCCGTGCCGAAATC
>ERZ773056.639-NODE-639-length-18448-cov-231.103191_pt1 | contig 18448 bp, 19 predicted proteins | sample MGYA00580857_ERZ773056 | MGnify/ENA primary metagenome ERZ773056 (study PRJEB29015, sample SAMEA2737996) | human oral metagenome | biome: human oral; feature: human-associated habitat; material: dental | place: China | collected 2114 ... | reverse complement strand
ATTTCTAGGTTCTAGGGTCTAGGTTCTAGGTTACGGCGTTTGTAATGCATTACATCACCACCAAAATAGTCCTTAAACAGTCATTTTAGTGTTTTCGCTTGGCAAGCGGTCGGCCGATCTTCGTCATCATCCTGGCCATACCCCGTCACCAAGTTGGCTTGTCACTGGCACGACAATCCTCATCATCTATTGGGCTAGATACGCCCCTGAACACCCCGTCGACAAGCGATTTTGCATTAGCTAGGAAATCCTCCCCACTCAACCACGACAGGGGCGAAATTTCCCAAACCCCAGCTAAAGCAAAACCGCAGCGCAAGACGCTTAAACACCAAAATCTGTGTGAGCGGCGGACCGCAGGCCTTGGGGCGACAACCCGGCGAGCATTAGCTTGGGTTCGGCACAAAACGACCAATTCTTGGCGGGATTGCTGGCGTTCCCCAGCTAACGCACGACCCAACCATCAGGGCTTCGGAAGTTCTAAGCTGTACTTTCTCGATTCAGATGGTAGATAAAATGCGAACAAAATTCACAACTCTAGCTCAGCAAATTTCCTACCAATCTTAGCACCCACCTTGCAAGGCGATTCCAACCCAAATTTGCAGTTCAGCAATGGTTCTACCAGGAAATATCAATGTATAGTGCCCCCATTTTTATGGGCATGACAACTGCGGTAATTAATAAATTCCCCCCAAAGTTAGGTAAAAGATAATGAACTTATGAAAAAAGCTGTGCGGAAGCAAGTGCGTGATGCTAATTTTTTCGTTGTGCGTAAAACACTTATCACCTTCACGATTGCCATGAGCTTGGGCTTCTCCTCCACCATTGCTAACGCCCAAGACGTCACCACCGATCCTTCCCCAGTTGTGGAAGCCGAAGTAACCCAAACGGAACAAACCACCCAAAACACCACCTCCGACGCCACCGAGACCGGCAGCGACGAAGCCAAATCCAGCAGCAGCTCTCAGGAAACAAAGCCCGAAGCGCCGGCAGCCTCTGAGGCCGAAGCCGAGACCACCTCCGACGAGGGCCTAGTCGCAGAGAAACCGGAAGTGGACCCGAGCTCCCAAATCAAGGATCAGCTGTCCTCCTCCAAGCTCAGCAGCAAGGATGAGAAGTCCGCGGACAAGACCGAGGAGAAGTCTGAGGATAAGTCCGAAATTTCGGATAACAGCTCTTCGTTGTCTTCCAAGAAGGATGAGAAGAAGCCGGCAGGAATCACGCAAACCGCCGATGAGGCCAACAAGAGTCAGCAAGCTAGTTCGAATCCTGCCCTACGGGTTGCTGGCGTCATCGCCGGCATCGTTGGTGTGCTAGGGCTCATTGGCGGCGGCATCTTCTGGGCCCTCCAGCAAAACCTCATCAACATCCCGGGCCTGCCTAACCCGTTCGCACCAAAGCCAGCTCCGGCACCTGCACCAGCTCCGGCACCACAGCCAGCCCCCGCACCTGCGCCTGCCCAAAATCAGCCAGCCCGACAGGCCCAGGCCCAGGCTCAGCCGGTTCGCCACCAGGCCCCCGCACCTGCTGCGTCCGGCAAGCGCTACAAGAACTGCCGTGCCGTGTGGAATGAGCTTGGTCGCCCGATCCGCAGCAATGAGCCCGGCTATGGTCGCCACCTCGACCGGGATGGTGACGGCGTGGGTTGCGAACGCCGTCCTCGCTAATATCTAACGCTTATCGACGCTGTGCGGGCGTCGATAAGCAAGAAGAGAATCACCAGGCTTTATATCACCCCCAGTCTTAGGTAATTCACACAAAAACCTATCGAAGATCATTGGTTCAGTGCTACTTTTTGACTATGCGTAAAATAGTTGTCACCTTCACCATTGCCCTAAGCCTGGGCGCAGCCTCCACTATTGCTAACGCTCAGCCGGCAGCCCCAGCAGCCAATGCTTCCGCTGCCGCATCCACCACCGCAGCCGCAAATAATAATCAAACAACCGCAGCTAAGACCAGCACTCCTGCTGCGGCACAAAGCTCAGCTGCGGCATCGTCCTCCGCACCGGCCGTGGTCCCCCCGAAGGGCGACAATAAGTCCGACAAGGATCCATCCGCCGACAAAGACAAGCAGTCCAACAAGGATAAGTCCGGCCAAAACAAAAAGTCAGGCAATAACGTTGGCTCAACACTCGGCATTATCGCCGCCATCGCCGCTGTTCTAGGGCTTGTTGGCGGCGGGATTTTCTGGGCCATTCAGCAAAACTTGATCCCCAACATTCAGTTGCCGAACATCCCAGGCCTGCCCACCAATATTCCTAACCCGTTTGCACCGCCGGCACCGGCTCCGGCACCAGCCCCGACTTCGAGCGCTGCACCAGCACCTGCGGAGTAACCAAAACGGGCCACAAACCCCAACCACAACAAGGATGGTTGGGGTTTCATTGGTTTTTAGATGCTACATTCAGGGCCTTTATTCGGCCGGAAGCAGGTCAGCAAAAAGAGGATGGCCATAAACCCCGTACCCAATACACCGAACACTTGAGAACTAATGTTGGCAAGCTTGCTCTCCACGCTGCTCTGATGGGATGGTTGCTGTGGTTGAGTGGTTTGAGCAGCAACTGGGGTGACGGTGGTAGCAGCCATCACCGCGCACACGGTAACCGCCGTCACCTTCACGCGACGCTTCAAAGCATTCACGAAGAACTCCTTCTATTGACAAATTCCTTCTCCAACTAAGCATCAGCCTAACGCCGAAATACTGGCCCTGACCATTACATTTATCACTTTTACCTACAGTTATTTCATAAGAAAACCCCAACCCGTAATCAGATGGGTTGGGGCGTACAACATGGCGCGCGTCGGTCACGCCGATAACTGCCAGTAAGCGTTACTGCTGCTGACGCGCGAAGCCTACATCACATGGAGACTCGCCCCGTAGGGCACAGCCTAACCGGTCAAATGCACCCAGAATCCGCTGCACAAATGGGACGATCAGCCCGCCCACGGCAGTAGTGCTAAGCTGCAAAACCTTGGTCAGCTGATCCAAGCTACCGTTTGCCGTATTCTCCGTGGATTGGGTGGTAGTGATCGGGGTCGTGGCCTCCGTGGTTTGAGCAGTGGCCGGAGTAACGGTGGCGGCCAACACGGCACACATGGCGACCGCTGTGACCTTGGCGCGACGCTTCAACATATTCATAATGAACTCCTTAATGGTGATAAGTGAAGGTTCCAGGCAGATCAATTACCAATCAATCACCAAGAGCAGGTCCGGGGATCTTTCAACGTGCAGGAGATATACCACACAAGGAAAACCACACCCGTACTCAACAAACCACCCATTTGCTCACTCATAGCTACAATCCGCTCCATGCTGCTCTGATTCTGAGGCTGGGCAACGGCCGGGGTGACGGTGGTGGCAGCCAATGCAGTACACATGGCAACCACTGCAACCTTAGTGCGACGCTTCAGCGCATTCATGATAGGAACTCCTTACAAAAATCTTCTCTCCAACTGGGTTTGATCTTACCATTCAGATTGGGAATACTCATTGCATTTATTAAATTTCCCTAAAAAACCTGAGTCTGAGAATATCACAAATCATCGTTCCACCGGCAATTAGTAGCAAAAGTTCCACCTTAAAAAGATCAGCACCCCACCACCTCCAACCTGATATTACAGGTTCCCCTCAGGTAACCCAATTACCCCTAAAATTAGGTAGAACGCCACGATTTTACATAAAAAACTATTTTCATAGTAGAAAAATACTGCTAGTCTCTGGGTGTGCGTAAAACACTTGTCACCTTCACAATTGCTATAAGTTTGGGCTTTTCCGGCACTATCGCCAACGCCCAAGAAGCCACCCCCGCGGGCCCGGCCGCCCAGGTCGCCGACTCCACGGTTGTCGCCGAAGCCGAGGCCACCCCCGCCCCCGCGGACGCCACAACCACCAACAACGCCGAAGCCACGACTGAGGCAACCACGGCCGCTGAGTCTGAAGCTGCGGAAACAGTCAATGCGGAAGCCGACCAACCCGAAATCACCCAAACCGCCGACACCGCCAACCAAAGCCAAAAGGCCAGTTCCAATCCGACGCTCAGAACCGTTGGCATCATCGCTGGCGTCGTCAGCCTGTTGGGCCTCATTGGTGGCGGTATTTTCTGGGCCATCCAACAAAACCTCATCAACATCCCGGGCCTGCCAGGGTTGCCCAACCCCAACCCGGCACCCGCCCCGGCTCCCCAAGGGAAGTACTATCCCAACTGCAAGGCGGTATGGGATGAGCTGGGCCGACCCATCCGAAATGGGGAACCAGGCTACGACCGAAACCTGGACCACGATGGTGACGGCGTAGGCTGTGAACAGCGCCCACGCTAGCCACCCACGCTAAGGTTTGGTCACTATAGAGCCACTGTAGAACGTCGAAAAGCGGGACCCCGGAATGGAGCCCCGCTTTTCTTGTTGTGCTAACTCTCGTCGGATTCTGACTCGGAGTCAGCAGGTGGGTCAGCAATAATCACCATAGCAGTGCGCAACAACCGGCCATTGAGCTTGTAGCCTTTGCGCAGCACCGTGCCTACGGTCTTGGTGTCGCCGGTAGACATGTCCTGGACCGCCTCGTAGGTCTCGGCGTCGAACTCGTCCCCGGGATCGCCGAAGGCCTGTAATTTCAGACCGTCGAGCACATTCATGAACTTGTCGTGGAAGGCCTTCATCGGACCTTCGGCCAGGTCACCGTGCTGTTCCGCGAGACCGAAATCATCCACAATGGGCAGGAATCGCATGACCACCTGCGCTTTGGCGTTTTCGATCACCTGTTCGCGTTCCGCCTGGGTGCGACGCCGATAGTTGGCGTATTCTGCACCCAATCGTTGCAGGTCATTGGTGCGTTCCGCGAGTTGCTCCTCAAGGGAGGGCTCGGTGGATTCTGCTTCGGCGTCGGCTGCCACCTGATCAAGCGCGGCAGCCACTTCGGCAAGGTCGGCCGTGTCAATGCCTGCGTCCAAGGCGTCGTCATCGTCAGTGGCATCACCGTCGTCGGTATCAGCAGCAGTGGCTTCGGCGTCCTTGGATGCGTCCTGGTCGGCATCCTTGGCGGCTTTCTTGGCGTCGGAGCTGAGATCGATCAGCTTGGGGTTGGCGTCAACGTCGGTGTTATCCTCGTCGCGCTCCACCTCGGGCTTGTCATCGGTCACTTCTTGTCCCCATCCTCGTCAACAACTTCAGCGTCAACCACGTTATCGTCACCGGACTTGCTGCCAGCATCGGCGGCGGTGGCGCCACCGGCCTGGGATGCAGCTTCTTGCTCGTAGAGCACCTTGCCCATTTCTTGGGATGCCTCGTTCAGCTTGTCCAATGCCACCTTGATGGCATCAATGTCGTCGCCCTTGAGGGCTTCGTCGACGTCATCGGCTGCATTGAGGATCTTTTCCTTCAGATCATCGCTGAATTTTTCGCTGTTATCGCTCAGGAAGTTGCGGGTTTGGTAGGCCTGGGATTCCGCACCATTGCGGACTTCCTGCTCCTCACGGCGCCGCTTGTCTTCCTCAGCGTGAGCCTCGGCGTCCTTAATCATCCGGTCGATTTCTTCCTGAGACAGGCCGGAACCGTCCTGGATCTTGATGGTGTTTTCCTTGCCGGTGCCCTTGTCCTTGGCGGTCACGTGCACAATGCCGTTGGCGTCAATATCGAAGGTCACCTCGATCTGCGGCACGCCACGTGGTGCCGGGGCAATGCCGCCTAGTTCGAAAGAGCCGAGCAGCTTGTTGTGCTGGGCGATTTCGCGTTCGCCCTGGAAGACCTGGATTTGCACGGAAGGCTGGTTGTCTTCGGCGGTGGTGAAGGTTTCCGAACGCTTGGTCGGAATGGTGGTGTTACGTTCGATGAGTTTAGTCATCACGCCACCCTTGGTTTCGATGCCGAGGGATAGCGGGGTGACGTCGAGCAGCAGCACGTCCTTGACCTCACCGCGCAGCACGCCGGCCTGCAGGGCAGCGCCCACGGCCACGACCTCGTCGGGGTTCACGCCCTTGTTGGGCTCGCGGCCACCGGTGAGTTCTTTCACCATCTCCGTGACCGCTGGCATACGGGTGGAGCCACCCACCAGCACCACATGGTCGATGTCGGAGATGGCAATGCCGGCGTCCTTAATCACCTGGTTGAACGGTGCCTTGGTGCGGTCCAGGAGGTCCTGGGTGATGCGCTGGAACTCGGTCCGGGTGAGGTTTTCGTCCAGGAACAGCGGGTTCTTGTCGGCGTCGACGGTGATGTAGGGCAGGTTAATGTTGGCGGTTTGGGAGGAGGACAGTTCGATCTTGGCCTTCTCTGCGGCCTCGCGCAGCCGCTGCATGGCCATCTTGTCCTTGGACAGGTCCACACCGGAGGATGCCTTGAACTTTTCGACCAACCAGTCGACGATGCGCTGATCCCAGTCGTCGCCGCCGAGTTTATTGTCGCCGGCGGTGGCGCGCACTTCCACCACACCGTCGCCGATTTCCAGCAGGGACACGTCGAAGGTGCCGCCACCGAGGTCGAAAACGAGGATGGTTTGTTCCTTCTCACCCTTTTCTAGGCCGTAGGCAAGGGCTGCCGCGGTGGGCTCGTTGACGATACGCAGCACGTTCAGGCCGGCGATCGTGCCAGCTTCCTTGGTGGCTTGCCGCTGGGAGTCCGAGAAGTAGGCAGGAACGGTAATAACGGCGTCGGTAACTTCTTCGCCCAGGTATGCTTCAGCATCGCGCTTGAGCTTCATGAGCGTCCGGGCGGAAATTTCCTGTGGCGTGTACTTCTTGCCATCAATATCAACGCTCCAGTCGGTACCGATGTGCCGCTTCACGGAACGAATGGTGCGGTCAACGTTGGTGACCGCCTGGTTCTTGGCCGACTGGCCGACAATAACTTCACCGTTCTTGGTGAAGGCCACGACGGACGGGGTGGTCCGGGACCCCTCCGAGTTAGCAATAACGGTAGCGTCGCCGCCTTCCAAAGCGGAAACGACCGAGTTTGTGGTGCCGAGGTCAATACCTACTGCGCGTCCCATATGAAAAATTCCTCCTGAGTAAGATGGTAATTCTAGTTTTATCTTTAAGTTGATCCTGTCACGCTCAACTTGCTGACGTCAGCCTACCAGAGCACACTTACACTGTCAACAAAATTGAGTAACATTCACTCAACTTTAACGTTTTTGCTGCTAGGCTTGTCGACGCCCATGGTTGCCGAGACCGCCACACGGAAAAATTTCTTCTTCCCGTAGCCGATTTTTTGTGGCAGAGTTAAAGCCACAATGAGCACTAAGAAACGCCGCGCTAAAAATGCGCCCTCTAAACCAACAAATTCGCCGAATTCCCCGAATAAGGCGGATTCGGCGCGTCGACAAGCTGCAACAGCTTCGCCGACGGACGATCCTGCGGAATTTCTCACGAATGTGGTGGAAGACGACGCCACCATCGAAGACAAGCCCAAGGTCACCACGGAACTTGCCGAGACCGACCGAGCCGCTATTTTAGGCCAGGATGGCCGCTGGGCTGCCGGCTGGGCTCTCAGGTTCATCATTATGGTTGCCGCCGGCTACCTGTTGTGGCGGGGCCTCGCACTCGTGTGGGAAGGCCTGCTACCAGTACTGTTAGCGATTATCGTGTCCACCGTGCTGTGGCCACCGGTGCGCTGGCTGCGAAAACACAAGGTTCCCTCCGCCCTGTCGGTGGTGATTGTCCTCATCACCTTCTTCGCTATTTTGGGCGGCATTTTCACCGCCATGGCCCCCAGCATCACCACCCAGTCCAAGGATTTGGCCGAGCGGGCGACCAAGGGCATTGATCAGCTGCAACAGTGGATCCAGGGGCCACCGCTCAATATTGATCTCGGCCACTATAACGACATCATTGACCAGATCTCCACATTCCTGCAAAACCGGGTTACCGATATTGCATCCCGGGTGGTCAGCGGCATTTCTACGGCCGGCTCCATCGTGGTCACGTTCGTGCTCATGCTGGTGCTTACCTTCTTCTTCCTGAAAGACGGCGAGGGCTTCCTGCCCATGATCCGCCGGACCACCGGCTATAATGTCGGCTGGCACCTGACCGAAGTGCTGACCCGAATCTGGAACACGCTCTCTGGGTTCATCCGGGTGCAGGCCATTATTTCCTTTGTCGACGCCAGCTGTATCTGCATTGGCCTGCTTATATTGCACGTACCGCTGGCACCGGCATTGGCCGTGATTACGTTCTTCGCCAGCTTCATTCCCATCGTTGGTGCCCTGGTTGCTGGCGCGTTGGCGGTTATTATCGCCCTGGTTTCCAATGGGGTGACTAATGCACTCCTGGTGTTGGCGATCATCATTGCGGTGCAACAGTTGGAGGGGCATATTCTGCAGCCGGTGTTGCAGTCCAAGGCCATGAACCTTCACGCCGCGATTGTGCTGCTGTCCGTGACCATTGGTTCCACCATGTTTGGTGTGGTTGGCGCATTCCTGGCCGTCCCGGTGGCCGCCACCTTATCCGTGCTAGTCCGGTACCATTTCGAGCTGGTGGCGCTGCGCGCCGGCGAGATCACTATTGACGATATTGAAATGGCCACGAAGGAAGGCCAGGTCACGTCAGGTAAGGGCGATGGTGCGGACCAGCAACCCGACGACGCCAACCTGACGAGCGCCCAACGCGCGTTCCAGGCGTTCCAACAGCGGCTGGCCCGATGGGGGAAGACCAGCCCAGAGAAGAGTTAAGAGCAGTTCTTCAACCACAAGTGCCCCCTACAGCGCCCCGGATCTGGATGTGGTTCGGGGCACTGCCATGCCCGGGGCGGGAATGAATTCGTGGGGGTGGTGGTTACACTAGGTGTCCAGAGACAAAACCATGGGGATTTCTACCCCAAATTGTTGACATATCAACAAGACGATTGGAGGATGACATCATGAAACGGTTTGGATTCTTGAGCTTCGGGCACTACAGCCTGAAACCCGACAAGACCGGCAAATATGGCGCCCAGGAAGCCCTCAAACAGGCGGTGGAATTAGGGCAGATTGCCGACGAGCTTGGTGTGAACGGGGCGTATTTTAGGGTGCATCACTTTGCCCCGCAGTATTCCTCCCCCATCCCGCTGCTCAGCGCCATCGCCGCCACCACGAACACCATCGAGGTTGGTACCGGGGTGATCGACATGCGGTACGAAAACCCCCTGGGCCTGGCCGAAGAGGTGGCCGCCCTCGATCTGCTGTCCGACCAGCGCATCGCCATCGGCGTATCCCGCGGGTCACCGGAAACCGCGCTGCGTGGCTGGGAGGCCTTCGGCTATGGTGGCCCGGAGCTGGCCCAGGAGGATCCCAAGGGCGCCGCGCTGGCAGCGGAAAAATTTGACACGTTCCTGGCCGCCCTGCGTGGTGACGGCATGGCCACCGCCGCCCCGTTTGAGCAGCAGTATCCCCAAATGTTCCACTCAGGCGCCCAACTGCCGGTGCTGCCGCATTCCCCTGGCGCCGACCGGCGCATCTGGTGGGGTGCCGCCACCCATGCGTCCGCGGAGTTGGCAGCCCGCAAGGGCGTCAACCTCATGAGTTCCACGCTGGTGTTCGAAACCGATGGGTCTTCGTTGGGTGATGTCCAGGCGGAACAAATCGCCCGCTACCGGCGGGAATGGGAAAAAGCCGGGCACGATTGGGAGCCGCGCGTGTCGGTGTCGCGCCCGATCTTCCCTATCGTCGACGGCAGCGACGCCCAGATTTTTGGGCCGGCCGGCAGTGGCGAATCCCACGACTCCATCGGGGTGCTTGACGACCAGCGGGGAATCTTCGGCCGCACCCTGGTGGATACGCCGGATAAGATTGTCGAAGCGCTCAAGAACGACAAGGCGGTCATGGCGGCCGACACCCTCATGCTCACCATTCCCAACCAGGCCGGGGTTGCCGTCAACGCCCGGATTCTGGAGAACTTTGCCCAGCATGTGGCGCCGGAGCTGGGGTGGGAGCCAGCGGCGAGGGGCTAATCCCACGCCCACGGGTGGGCGTCGACAAGCGAGAAAGGCTAGCCCCAAATAAAGTTCAGGGTCAGGGCCGCACCGGAGGCGATGAGCGCAGCGGCGGGCAGGGTAATCACCCACGCGAGGGCGATCGGCTTCATGAGCCGCCAGTTTGCGGAACGATTCACAATGCCGATGCCCAGGATCGCGCCGATCAGGATATGGGTCGAGCTCACCGGCAGGCCCAGCATCGACGCGGCCATGACCACCAGCGCGGCCGCTAACTCGGCGGCAAACCCCGAGGCCGGGTGCATTTTTGTGAGCCCGGAGCCGACGGTGTGGATCACGTAGCGGCCGATGAACCACAGGCCGGCGATCAGTGCCACGCCGCACATAATCATGGCCGCCGACGGCACCGTGCCGCCGCCCTCAATGCTATTGGTTCGCAACACATCCAACACCGCGGTAAACGGGCCGATGGCGTTCGCAATATCGTTCGAACCGTGGGAAAAAGCGAACGCCGATGCGGTAAACACCTGCATCCAGGAAAACACGGTAAACGTGGCCCGGGATAGCTCTTGCCGGCGCAGCGTGCGGGCGAACACGAACACCGCCATCCACACCATGACCGCGATCATGCCCAGCATCAAACCATTGCCTAGGCCAGACATTTCGAAGTGGAGGTTTTTGAGTCCCTTGAAGATCATCATCGCCCCAATGATGACCGCACCACCAGCTGCCAAGAGGGGCACCCCGGTTTCTAACGCCCGGTGTGTATTAAGCGAATCCCGCCGCTGGTTGAGCCGGTGCAGGTCCCGATAGTAGTCGGATTCCAGCTCTTCCGGGTCGAAATCACGTTCGGCAATCAGTGCGGCATCCCGCGTCATGGCATTGGTGTAGGAAAGCTGCTGGACTTCGGAGAGGCGTTCGAACGAAGATTTGAAATCTTTGTGGAGTTTAATGCGTTCCTCTTTGATCTGGCGCAGCTCCGCGTCCGCTTTGTCGTTAAACACTAAAATGCGGCGCTTGATCGCGCCGAAGAGAATAAACGCCGTAATCCCCCCCAATACGGGGGAGAGCACCCAGGACACTGCGATGCGACCAATCTCGCCCCACTGCACCATTTCTAGGCCGCCAATGTGTAAAAAGAACCCCAGGGTGAGTGAGGCGCCCACAATGCCACCAATGATGGAGTGCGTCGTGGACACCGGCAGCCCTAGTTTGGTTGCGATGAGCAGCCACACGGCCGCGCCCAATAATGCCGCCATCATGATGAATGCAAAATGCATGGCGTCAAGGTGGATGGATTCCAAATCTACAATGCCGCTCTTGACGGTTTCGGTCACCTCACCGCCGGCCAACACTGCACCCGACACCTCAAAAATAGCGGCGACGACGAGCGCCTGCCGCATAGTCAGCGTGCCCGCACCAACCGAGGTGCCAAAGGAGTTAGCAACGTCATTACCACCAATGTTGAACGCCATAAAAACGCCAAACGCAATGGTAGTAATGAGAATAACCTTATTCGCCTCCGGGCCCACATAGTCGAAAGACCAAAAGAGGAAGGTGATGAGGGTGATAACCAGGAGGCCACCAAAGCTTAAGTGCCACCACTTATCCGACGGTACCTTGAGCGGCGGCGAATCTGCCTTCGTGCTGCTAGACATCCAATGAACTTTCTGTATACAACATTGCGAAAATAGCATGCCCCGATAACGTAACCGAATAATAAACCCCTACCCCGGATAGGGGATAAGTACGTATCGTTTGTGCAGCTTATAATACTACTTCACGCCGGAGCTTATGCCATTCACTGCACCTAGCATCGCACGTGTTTGCGTGCTTGTCGACGCCCCCGCCGCGGGAAAATCGTCAGATTCATCACATGGCACCTCGGTGCTCATCACCACATGTGCCTTCCGGGATCGGCGCACCCCACGCCACGTCAAAATCACACCAGCTACCACCGCGTAGGGCCAGCTATGTGGGATATTCAGGCTGATGAGCGCCGTCCCCACAAACCCGCCCAAGATGATGGGATTCATGTGGTGAATCAACCACGCTGACAGCGGTGCCGTGAGCACCCCACCCAACAGTAGGCATAACACCGCCACCGCATTGGTCTGTAATTCCTGCCACAATCCCAGGGTGAACCCCATTGTTGCGGCCAACGCCACCAAAAATTCCGCCGTATTCACGGTACCCACCACCCGGCGCGGTTCCTCCTTCCCTAACGACATGAGGGTGGAGGTGGTGATGGGCCCCCAACCGCCACCACCGGTGGCGTCGATCAGGCCGCCGAAAACGCCGAGGAATATGAGGAACGGGGTTCGGTAGGGTTTGGGGGTGTTGTGTCGAGCGATAACGCCGCGGGAGAACCGCCACAGGAGGTTCACGCCGACGAGGGCGAGGATGATGGCGGTGATAGGTTTCGCGGAATCGGTGGCGATGTGGGAGAGGAGGGTGGCGCCGGTGGCGGCGCCGATAGCCCCGGGCACCCCGAGGGTGAGGACGACCCGCCAGTTGACGTTGCCGAACCGCCAGTGGCTCAGCCCGGAGGCGAGGGTGGTACCAACTTCGGCGGCGTGGACGACCGCGGATGCTTGGGCTGGCCCCATGGAGAGCAGCAGGATGGTGGTGGATGTGACGCCGAAGCCCATGCCGATGCCGCCATCGACTAGTTGTGCGAATGCGCCTGCGAGGATGATGAGCATTGTAACCGCCGTTTCACGATGGTTGCGAGCTTCCCCATGAGCGGCGGGGAATAGCTCAGGTGTTCGGTTGGTGGGTGGTGGGTTCGTAGTTGGTCGAGGAGGAGCCCGTGGGAGACAAAGAGGGGGAGTATGTGGACTCGATGGTGGGTGGTACGGATGTCGTCGAGGGTGCGGCCGGTAGTGGTGCCCCGGGTGGCGAAGAGGGGTTCACCGCCGATGGTGTGGGCGAGCTTTTCGACGCTCCGGTTGGCTTCGGGCCGTGAGGATCCGACCGCGTAGAGGACGGGATGGGCGCCGGCCGGGATTTGGCTTCGGAGCAGTTCGGCGACGGCGGGCCCGGTACCGAGCCCCGGGGTAATAGTGATGTCGAGTTGGTCTTCTTTCGCCACTGCGTTCGGAACATCAATGGCGTGATGGTAGGCGTTGGTGAACAGGAGGGGAACCACGGTGGCCCGGGTGTGGCCGCGGCTGCGCAGCTGGTGGCAGGCATGGTCGAAGGTGTGATCGTGGAAACTCAAGTGGGCGGCCACGGTGTGCCGGCCGGTGTGGCGGTGAACGGCCGCGGCAAGCTGGTTGATGCCGGCCGCGGCGCGGCGATGCCGGGAGCCGTGGGCCAGGAGGATCACACCAGGGGCGCCGGCACCGGGGCACGCGGGGGTCACGCGACCAGGCCGGCGGCGAGCGTGCTGCCGGTGTGGTTGTCGACGAGCAGGAACGATCCGACCGCCCCACGGGCCGCGTACGAGTCGATGGGAAGATCGTGCTGCAGCTCCACGGTGGTGTGCACAATATCATTGACCGCAACCGGGTCAGCGACCCTGGCCTTGACCAGGCTGGTCCCGTAGCGGAGATGCACCACAGTATTGGTAGTGACCGGGGTGTCATCCAGGCCGATGATGGTGGCGGCGAAGCTGCGAATATTGGGGGGCCGGTTGGTGGCCAACAGGTCGCCCCGGCTGAGATCAATGTCGTCGGCCAGTCGAAGCGTCACGCTGTCGCCGGCGTGCGCGCTGGTGGCGGGCCCATCCGTGGTGTCGATGGCGGTCACGGTCGTGGAACCGTGGGGAGTGGTGACGCTATCCCCCACCGCAATGGTGCCGGTGGCGACCTGTCCAGCATAGCCACGGTAGTCGGTGGCCCGGATCACGTATTGGATGGGGAACCGGAAATCGAGACTACTATCGCCAGGGTCGACAGGAATGGTTTCCAACAACTCCAAAATGGTGGGCCCAAAATACCAGGGCAGACGAGGCGACGCATCCACCACATTATCGCCGTGCAGTGCGGAAATCGGGATGGCGTGGGGGTCGGCGATCCCCAGGTCGGCGGCCACAGCCCGGAACTCCCCCTCGATCGCGCGAAACACATCCTCGGAATAGTCGACCAGGTCGATCTTATTCACACCAAGAATGACGGTGCGGATACCGAGGAGGGCGGCGACGGTGAGATGCTTCCGGGTTTGGTCAACCACGCCGTGGCGGGCGTCGACAAGCAACACCACAACCTGGGAGGTGGAAATACCGGTAACCGTGTTGCGGGTGTATTGGACATGGCCGGGCGTGTCCGCGAGAATAAACGTGCGGTTGGGGGTGGAAAAATACCGGTAGGCCACATCAATGGTGATGCCCTGCTCCCGCTCGGCGCGCAAACCGTCGACAAGCAGAGAAAGATCCAGGCCGGCGAAACCACGACGGGCGGAAGTCTGCTCCACCTGGGCGAGTTGGTCGGCGAGAACGGACTTCGTGTCGTGCAGGAGCCGACCCACAAAAGTGGATTTCCCATCATCGACGGAGCCGGCGGTGCAGAAACGGAGAGTATCCATGTGTCAGAAATATCCTTCCTTTTTACGGTCTTCCATGGCGGATTCGCTCAGCCGATCATCGGCACGGGTGGCGCCACGCTCGGTGAGGGTAGTGGTGGTTATTTCCGCAATCACCTGGTCAATGGTGGTGGCGGTGGATTCAATCGCGCCGGTGCAGCTCATGTCGCCGACGGTGCGGTAGCGAACCCACTTGGTTTCCACCGGCCCACTCCCCCACGGGCCGGGAGTAAGCCACATGCCGTCGCGGTAAAACACCTCCCGCTGGTGGGCGTAATAAATAGGGGGAAGCTCGATACGCCGGGCCTTGATGTACTGCCAAATATTGGCCTCGGTCCAATTCGAAATGGGAAACACCCGAATGTTTTCGCCAGGCAGGTGGGCGGCGTTATACAGCCGCCACAGCTCGGGGCGCTGCCGGCGGGGATCCCAACCACCAAAACTGTCACGGACCGAGAAAATTCGTTCCTTGGCGCGGGCCCGCTCTTCATCCCGGCGGGCGCCACCCAAAACCGCGTCATATTTTTGCTCCGCAATGGTCTCCACCAGGGGCACGGTTTGCAGCGGATTACGGGTATGGTCGGGCCGTTCCCTGAGGTCACCCCGGTCAATCCAATCCTGGACGTGGGCGACCCGGAGGCGGGCGCCGGTGCGGGCCACCAGTTGGTCACGAAAGTCAATGACCTCGGGAAAATTATGGCCGGTGTCGATATGGAGCAGTTCGAAAGGAACGGCGGCGGGGGCGAATGCGCGGCGGGCCAGCTCATACACCACCACGGAATCCTTACCCCCAGAAAACAGGAGGGCCACATTATCGCACTGGCCGGCAACCTCCCGGAGAATATGGATAGACTCATCCTCCAAGGCTTTCAAATGGGGTGATAGGTGTGTCTGGGTTTTCACAGAGGCACTCATTGAGGGTTCCTTCTCTAGTTTTAGGTGTGGAGGCCACATTCGGTCTTAGCGTTCCCCGCCCACCTGCCGGCCCGGGGATCCTCCCCCGGCGCAACAGGAAGCGTGCAGGTCGCGCACCCAATCGACGGGTAGCCCTGGGACGTGAGCGGATGCCGAATCAGGTCATGCGCCTCGATATACTGTTCGGTTTCTTCCAGGGTCCAGGTGATGATCGGGGAAATCTTCAACCGGCCAGTCCGATCCAGGCTGAGCGCCGGGGCGGTGGCGCGGGTCGGACCATCGGCGCGCCGCAACCCAGTCACCCACCCCGCATAGGGGCTGAGCGCCACGGCGAGCGGCTCCACCTTCCGCATGCGGCAACAGGCGGTTGGGTTAGTCAGATACAGGCTGGGGCCGTACACCTTATCCTGCTGGGCGCGGCTGAGCTGGGCTTTCGCCGTAATCAGGCGCTGGTTGGGGTAGCGGCCTACAACCTGGCGGGCAACATCGAGGGTTTCGGCGAAATGATATTCGGTGTCGAGGAATAGGAAATCCGCCTCGGGCAGATGGTGGGCGGCAAGCTCGGCGAGAACCGTGTTTTCCATGCTGAGGGTGACGATGAGCGCGCCGGGGGCGTGGGTGCGGGCCCAGTCGAGAATAGCGTCGGCGGGGGCATCGTACAGGTGTTCGGCGTATTGGTCGACGAGCTGCTGGTTGCGGCGGGCCGTGTCGGGGTCGAGCGGTGTGGTGGTGCGGGGACCTGCGGGGCTGACGTCAGGGTCTTGGTAGACGGTATCGCCCGTGGCTGGTTTAGTGAGGTTGATAAAGGTCATGGCTGAGTGAGGCTTTCAGTGCGCCGGCGGTAGAGAGGCTGGCTTTGGGCCGCTGCCCCGGATCGTTTTGGCCGTAGAACATGACGGCGAAAACGCGGAGGCATTCGCGGCAGTTCCAGGCGAATTCGGTTTCAACATCGGGGAACAGGTTTTCGCTGGCACAGTAAGGGCAGTACAGGGGGTGGTTGCGGTTGGGGTTGGGGGCGCGGCGCAGGCTCATGATAGGTCCTCGTCGGTGGCGCGCAGCACCCATTCGCGGAATTGTTCCCCGTCGTGGCGTTGCTGTTTGTAATTTTCGACGATCCGCACAATGTAGTCGCCGAGTTCCGCGGAGGTGACCTTGTGGCCCCGAAGTTTCCGACCCCAGTTCAGCCCGAGGGCGCCGCCGAGATGCACTTGGAAACCTTCCTCACCTCGGACGATTTGGCCCTTGAGCCCAATGTCAGAGACCTGGGAGCGGGCGCAGGCGTTGGGGCAACCATTGAGGGAGATTTTCAGGGGAACATCCAGGTCGTGCAGCCGCTGCTCCAGCTCGTCCACCAGTTCGATGGCCCGGGCCTTGGTGGTGACGTGGGCGAGTTTGCAGAATTCCAGGCCGGTGCAGGAAATAATGCCGCGGCGAAATTCGGAGGGGTGGGTATATAGCCCGGTTTCGGCCAGGGCGTCGGATAGGGGTTGCAGGTCGGCCCGGTCAACGTCGAGGAAGAGGAGTTCCTTGTCCGTGGTGGTGCGGATGCGGGTGATGCCAAACCGGTCAGCGACGTCGGCAATGGCAATGAGTTGTTCCCCGCTGGCGTGACCGACGGTGGGTTTGACCCCCAAATAAAATTTGCCGTCCTTTTGGGGGTGGATCCCAATATGGTCCCGGTAGCTGTCGTGCTGCGGCACTGGGGGGCCGTCGATAAGCGGCGCATCCAGGTATTCCGTTTCTAATATGTGGCGGAATTTTTCCATGCCCCAGTCGGCGACCAGGAATTTCAGGCGGGCGCGGTTGCGGAGGCGTCGATAGCCGTAGTCGCGGAAAATGCGGCCGACGGCGGCCCACACATCAGCAACCCGGTCGAGGGGAATCCACACACCCAAATCCTGCGACAGCATGGGGTTGGTGGACAGCCCGCCGCCAACATAGCAGGCGAAACCGGCGCCGTGTTCGGGGTGGATGGAACCGATAAACGCAATGTCTTGGATTTCGTGGGTGACGTCCTGTCGCGCATTGCCGGAGATGGCTGACTTGTATTTCCGCGGCAGGTTCACGAATTCGCCGCTAAATAGATGCTTGTCGACGATTTCCTGAATGGCGGGAGTGGCGTCAATGATTTCGTCGGCCGCAATGCCCGCCACTGGGGAGCCGAGAATCACGCGGGGCACATCACCGCAGCCCATGAGGGTGGATAGGTTGTGCGCCTCAAGCTTGTCCCAAATAGCGGGGACGTCTTCGATGCGGATCCAGTGGAGTTGAATGTTCTGCCGGTCGGTGAAGTCGGCGGTGGATCGGGCATAGTCCCGGGAGATTTCGCCCACGACGCGCAGCTGGTCGGGGGTGACGCGGCCACCGTCAAACCGAACCCGCATCATAAAATATTCGTCCTGCAATTCGCTGGTGGTGAGCTTGCTGGTGTACTCGCCACCCAGGTCTTGCCGGCGTTGGGAATACAGCCCCAACCATTTGAACCGGGGCGCTAAATCCTCGGCCGGTATGGATGCGAACCCTTGTTTGGAATAGATGTCAATGACCCGCTGCTTGGCGGACAGGCCATCGGCCTCTTGCTTGATGCGTTCGTCATCATTTAAGGGGTCGTATCCGTCGATTTTCCATTGGCCTTCCGGCTTTTTCTGGCGGGCCGGCCGGGTCTTCGTACTGGTGCTTGGTGTCATGATTGCGCTAATTTTCGTCGGTAACGGTTGTTAGGTAACCACCTAACCGTACCGATTGGTCTATTTCAAGAATACCGAGCGGTAAGCGACAGATTTTGTTTACAAAAGCCGCTTTGAGCTGGGATAACGCCAAACAAAAAAGTGTGAATAAAATTATTGTTGACGTGTAATTGAATTTAATTCTTGCACTTGCCGCGGCAACTGCCTACATTTTATAGACCAAACAGTCTATCAATTGGTCTATTGTTTTGAAAGGTATTTTATGACCAGCCCTACCGATCTTCGAGTCGCAGTTATCGGCGCCGGACCCGCCGGTATTTACGCCTCTGACCTCCTAGCCAAACAAGGCGTCAATATCGACCTATTCGAACAAATGCCCGCACCGTTTGGCCTCATCCGCTACGGCGTCGCCCCCGACCATCCCCGCA
>ERZ773056.634-NODE-634-length-18507-cov-7.893833_pt1 | contig 18507 bp, 19 predicted proteins | sample MGYA00580857_ERZ773056 | MGnify/ENA primary metagenome ERZ773056 (study PRJEB29015, sample SAMEA2737996) | human oral metagenome | biome: human oral; feature: human-associated habitat; material: dental | place: China | collected 2114 ... | reverse complement strand
TTGATTTTTATATGTTTTTCCTTTATATTGGATTTTTAAATCATCTTTTGGAGTTATAAAATAACCATTTTTATTTTTTGTTATATTAAGTCTTGCTGTAAGAGTTGCTTTAGGTTGACCATTTAAATCATCATAAATATCTATACAATAATACCCTTGCTTTTTCTTTTGGCTTACTGCAATATAACGTTTTATAACTTGACCTTCTATTTTTTCTTCAAAACGTTGACCTATTGGTGCAAGATATGATGCTTCTCCCATATGAGCAAATGCTATATAGTTTTCTATAAGTTTTTCTACTACAAGAAACATTCCTTCTGGATAAGTTCCGACATCTGAATAGAAATCTCCTTTGTAATATCTGTCATTTCCAACTTCTTTTACATTTCTAACAAGTTTACTAGCAATTTCATTTTGTTCACTCACTACATTTGCAAATGTATCTTTTGAATTTAAAGTTAAAAAACTTGCTGATAAAACTAAAAATACAAATACTTTCTTTAAAATATTTTTTACTATCATTTAAATCACTCCTTCATTCTGTTAAATTAATTTGTTAAGTGTTACCTTATTTTATACTACTTTTTTCATTTGTCAAATAATTTTTTTTGACCTTTCCATAATAGTATTTTCTATTAATTATCAGACATAAATGTTATTTTAAGGTTAGCATAAAATGATAAATATTTTAATCATAAATCATGAAAAAACTTATAGAAATTTGTTTCAGATAAAATTTTAAAATACTTTTTTTCCATTTTTAAATGTTGTTTCACTTACTAATTTTTCAAGAATATTATTAAAACTATTGAATTTTTTTCATTTAATGCTAAAATAGAATGATGGAGAGAATAAATTAAATTAAGGTGGTAAAAAATGAATAAGGTAAATATTGTTTATTATAGTTTTACAGGAAATACTTTAAGAATGGTAAAAGCATTTGAAAAAGGACTTCAAGAAGCTAATGTTCCTTTTAAATCATATAGTGTTGTCGAATTAAAAGATGATAATGAAGCTTTTGATTGTGAAATTTTGGCTTTGGCTTCTCCTGCAAACCAAACAGAAGAAATTGAAAAAAATTACTTTCAACCTTTTATGAAGAGAAATGCAGAAAAATTTAAAGATAAAAAAATTTATCTTTTTGGAACTTTTGGGTGGGGAACTGGTGAATTTATGGGGACTTGGATTAAACAAGTTGAAGAATTAGGTGCTAAAATTGTTGAATTACCTATGGCTTGTAAAGGTAGTCCAAATTCTGAAACAAAAGAAAAATTAACTAACATGGCAAAGAAAATTGCCACTATGTAAAAAATAGCATCCACAAAAGTGGGTGCTATTTTTCTATATTATTTTACTTGTTCTCCATTTTTAAATGTTGCTTGTTGGATTACCTTTCCACTTTCATCATAAGCTTTAGCTACTCCATCTATTTGCCCATTTTTATATGGTTCTTCAATCTTAATTTTTCCACTTGGATAATATTCTTTAGCTACTCCATCCATTTGCCCATTCTTATATGAAAATTCATATTTTACTTTTCCATTTTCATAATAATCTTTTTGTACTCCTACTTGTATGTTATCCTTAAATGTTGCTTCACTTGCTAATTTTCCATTTGGATAATATATTTTTGAAGCTCCATTCATTTTACCATCTTTAAATTCAGCTTTTCCTGCTAAAACTCCATTATCACCATAACTTTCAACTACTCCTGTATAAGGTGCTTTTTCTTGTCCAACATATACAATATTTTCTTTAACAACTGTTTCTGTTGATTTAACTACTCTTGCTGAAAATGCTAATACTGAGCTTACTAAAAATAAAGCTAATAATATTTTTTTCATATTTTCCTCCTAATATTTATTTTACTTTTTGTCCATTTTTAAATATTACTTGTTCTATTACTTTTCCATTTTCATCATAAGCTTTTGCTGTTCCATCTACTTGCCCATTTTTATATGGAACTTCTGCTTTTAATTTACCATTTTCATAGTAATCTTTTTGTACTCCTATTTGTACATCATTTTTAAATGTTGCTTCACTTCCTAATTTACCATTTGGGTAGTATATTTTTGAAACTCCATCTATTTTTCCATTTTTTATAGTTTTTTCAGATTGTAAAGCTCCTGTATCATAGTAACTTTTTTCATATCCATTTTTTATTCCATTTTGATAAGTAGCTTCTACAAAAAGCTTTCCATTAGGATAAAATTCTTTTGCAGTACCTTCTGGTTTACCATTTTTATATGGAAGTTCTAATTTTACTTTACCGTCTTCAAAATAATCTTTTTGTACTCCATTTTGTACATTATCTTTAAATATTGCTTCACTTTGTAATTTTCCACTTGGATAATATAATTTCGATGAACCATCCATTTTACCATCTTTATAGCTAGCTTTTCCTTCTAATTTACCTTGTTCATTATATCCTTCAATTACACCAGTATAAGGAGTTTTTTCTCCTTCAACATATACTATACCCTTATCATCAGCATAAGCCTTATCACCTTTTACTACTCTTTCTGAGAATGCTAATACTGAACTTACTAAAAACAAACCTATTAATAATTTTTTCATCTACTTTACTTCCTTTCCTTCTTTATATGTTACTTGTTCAACAACTTTTCCTGTTTCATCATATCTTTTAACTGTTCCATGTATTAATCCATTTTTATATGGTATTTCACCTTGTGGTTTTCCACTTTCATAATAAGCTTTTAAAATTCCTTCTTCTTTATCTTTTTTGAAAATTACTTCACTTAATAATTTTCCACTTGGATAATATTTTTTAGATAGACCTTCTCTCATATTATCAACATAAACAGTTTCATATTCTAATTTACCTGTTTGTTCATTATAGAATTTTGCAACTCCATTTACTTGATTATATTTAAAAGGTAATTCTCTAAGTAATTTTCCATCTGCTGTATAATCTTTTTGCACTCCATCTAATACACCATTTTTAAATATAGCTTCACTTTGTAATTTCCCATTTTCATAGTACATTTTAGAGATTCCATGTTTTGCACCAAGTAGATAGTTTCCTTCTGATCTTAAAATTCCATTTGGATAATATTCTTTTGTAATTCCTTCTGGTTGCCCATCTTTAAAATAAGCTTCTCCTTCAAGTTTACCATTTGCCCCATAAATTTTTGATAAACCTTCTAATTTACCATCTTTATATATCATTTCTGTCTGTAATTGTCCTGTTGGAGAATAAGATTTCTCTAAACCATCTCTTTTTTGATTCTTATAATTTGTTTCATATTCTACTTGTCCGTTTTCATAAAATGTTTTAGATATTCCTTGGGCAATTCCATCTATAAAATTTTCATCTGATTTCATGTTACCATTTTGATAATAAGTTACTGTTTTTCCATGTAACTTTCCATTTCTAAAATTCATTGTAGCTTCAACTTTTCCATTTGGAAATTTCTTTTCAACTATTCCTGTAAAAGGTGTTTCTTGTCCTTCAATATATACAATATTTGAATCTCCACGAGTTATCATTTTTTCATAAGGGATTGTTTGTACATTTGAAAATACAACTATTGAACTTATTAAAAATAATCCTGCTAATAATTTTTTCATTCTATCGCCTCTATTTTACTTTTTGTCCATTTTTAAATAAAACTTCTTCTTGTAATTTCCCATTTTCATCATAAAGTTTTGATACTCCATCTATTACACCTTTTCTAGTTGGAATTTCAGCTTGTAATTTCCCATTTTCATAGTAATATTTTTGTATACCTTCAAATTTATCATTCTTATAATTTAATTCAGCTGATAAAGCTCCTGATTCATAATAAGTTTTACTAGGTCCTTCTTTTAGTCCTTTTTTATATGTTGTCTCTTCTATTACTTTTCCATTTTCAGCATAACCATAAGATATTCCATGTAATTCACCATTTTTAACAGAGGCTACCAAATTAATTTTTCCCGTTCTTGGACTTTTTCTTTCAAATTCTCCAGTATATTTTTCATTATTATAATATATGTATCCATCTGGAAATGTTAATTTTTCATAAGGAACTCTTTGTGCTCCAAAAGATAATACTGAACTTACTACTAATAATAAAGATAATAATGTTTTTTTCATTCTACTTCCCCATTCTATATTCTATTTATTTTACTTGTTGCCCATTTTTAAATGTTGCTTGTTCTATTACTTTTCCATTTTCATCATACATTTTAACTACTCCATCTATTTGACCATTTTTGTATGGAGCTTCTCCTTGTAGTTTTCCATTTTCATAGTAAGCTTTCATAATTCCTTCTTCTTTATCATTTTTGAAAACTACTTCACTTAATAATTTCCCACTTGGATAGTATTTTTTAGATAGACCATTTCTTACACCATTAACTATGTTAGTTTCATACTCTAATTTTCCTGTTTGTTCATTATATAATTTTACAAGACCAGTTGCATTATCATTTTTAAATGGAACTTCTGATAATAAAATTCCTGTTTTTGAATAAGCTTTTTCTATTCCTTCTCTTTTACTATTTTTAAAATTTGTTTCATATTCTACTTTTCCATTTTCATAAAATGATTTTGCTGGTCCATTAGCTTTTCCATCTACATAAGTTTCTTCTCTTTTTACTTTTCCATTTTCATAGTATTCATAAGCTTTTCCTTCTAATTTTCCATTTTTCATTGTAGCAACTCCAAGAAGTTTTCCATTTGGATATTTTCTTTCAACTTCTCCTGAGTAAGGTTTATTTTCTCCTTCAAGGTACAATAATTGTCCATCTCCATTACCTACTAATTTTTCTATTGGCACTCTTTGTGTTGCTCCAAAAGATAATACTGAACTTACTAATAATAATCCTGCTAATAATTTTTTCATTTATTCCTCCTAATAATTTTATTTATTTTTTTATATAATCATAATATCTTTATAAAATTTGTCAAGAAATTATTTGAAATCTTTCCCCTTTTATTATATGTGACCTAATATATAATTTCTGTAACATTTGTTACAAAAAATATATTCTTAATAAAATTCTACTCTAATTATATGAATCAATTATTAAAATTTGGTAAAAATTTTAAAATTTTTTTATAATTAGAACTTTTTAATCAAAATAGAGGAAATACATTTCCTCTATTTTACTACTTCGCCATTCTTATAAAAAATACTTTCTTCCAATTTTCCATCAGGACCATATACTTCATACTTTCCATCTGGCTTTCCATTTTTCATGGTAGTATTCTCAAAAATATTTCCATTTTCATAATAAGTTTCATAAGTACCATTAGCAAGTCCTTTTTTAAATTCAATTTTTGATTTTAAAGTTCCATTAGGATAATAAGCTTTAACTATTCCTTCAGGATAAGTTTTAGTTAATTCCCCCATTTTTTCATTTACAAGGTTTGCCTCAGTAATTAGATTTCCATTTTCATAATATCCTTCTAATTTTCCTTTATCACCAGTATCAGTCATTCTTGATTTTAACTTTCCACTTTCATAATAAGTTTCTGTAATTATAGAACTATAAATATTTTGTCCTAACTTATTTGATGTATAAAATTTTCTTATATCATTTTTTTCTATATCTTCATCTTTAACTTTTAAATTATATTCAGTTATTGCTCTTATTTTACCACTAGGAAAATATTGTTCAGTGATAGGAATTTTCTTTCCGTTTTTTAAAATGATTTTAACTTTCATAGCTGAAGTAGTGATATCAGGTTCTGGAATATAGGATTTATCTCTAAATAATAATTTCCCATTTTCATCATATATTTCAGTATATTTCCCATTTTCTATATATTTATAAGTCAAATTCATCTCTACTATTGCCTTTTGAGAATTTAACTTTCTTATATTTCCTTTTGTTGTTGCAGCATTTAAGTTTAAAAAATTAATAAAAAGTAAAGATAAAATCAATAAAAAATATTTCTTAACTTTCATAAATTAATCCTCCTTAAAATATTTTAAGAGAAGTTTGTGAAAACTGCAAAGAATACAAAACAAGAACCTAGTGCAAATAAAATTAATTGAAATTTAATTTGATATTTTGCCCAAACTCCCCATTCAATCTTAGCAATTCCTAATACTGCCATAAGTATTCCAGAAGTTGGAACTATCATATTTGTAAATCCATCTCCTAATTGGAAAGCTAAAACAGCAACTTGTCTTGTAACACCAACTAAATCTGAAAGTGGAGCCATTATTGGCATAGTAAGTGCTGCTTGTCCTGAACCAGATACAACAAAGAAATTAAATATTGATTGGAAGATATACATTACCCAAGCACAGAAGGCAGCAGACATATTGCTAAGTGCTGAAGCAACATAGTTAAGAATTGTATTTAAAATAGTAGGTGTATCTGCACTTGTTCCACCCAAAATTAAGACTATTCCCTTAGCCATTCCTATAACTAAAGCAGCTCCAACCATATCTTCTGCACCTTTTCTAAAAGAAGTAGCTATATCATTTACTGACATATTATTTAATTTGAATGTCACTCCAATTATTCCAGCTATCAATCCCATTATTACAAATTGAGTTGCTATTTCTGGTAAATAATATCCTTCTTTTACAACTCCATATACAACCCAAGCCATTCCTAAAATTAAAACTAAAATAATTAATTTATGTCCTAACTTAAATTCTCTATTAGATTGTTCCTCTGATTTAAAATTATCTCTAAAATATGCATCTGTCTTATATGCAATTGAAGATTCTGGATTTCTTTTTACTCTTCTTGCATAGAAAATTGTATATATAACTCCAAAAGCTGTGAAGAATATCCACATAAATATTCTAAAACCTGCTCCTGATAATACTGGTATTCCTGAAACTCCTTGTGCTACTGCAACACTAAATGGATTCATCCAAGAAGTTGCAAAACCTATTTGAGTTGAAATATATGTTATTAAAATTCCAGTTACTGAATCATATCCCATATCAATTACAATTGGAATAATAAGCATTGCAAAAGGTATTGCCTCTTCCCCCATTCCAAAGACTGCTCCACCTAAGGAGAATAATATAAATATAACAGGTATAAGAACAAGCTCTGAACCTTTACTTTTACTAATCATACTATATATTCCACTTTCAACAGCTCCTGTTTTTAAAATTATTCCAAAAGCTCCACCAACAACTAAAAGAAAGGCAACAATTCCAACTGCTGTTCCCCACTTATCTCCACTTGCTAATCCTTCAAATATATAGTTAGTTACTCCAACTTCTCCACCAGGTTCAAATATTTTTATTCCTTTTTTCAACTCATTTCCCTTATCATCTAGTTCATAAGAGAAACTTCCTGGAACTGGAACATTTCTTGTTTTTTCTGCCCCTGTATTAGTTACATAAGTTACTTCTTGCATTTCAAATTTACCAACTGGAACTATATAAGTCAGTAGTGATGCAAAAATAACTACAAAGAATATTATTACAAAGGTGTCTGGCATTTTAATTTTTTTCATAGATTTCCTCCATTTTTGTTATATTTTTGTATGAATATTTTAACATTTATTCTAAATAGTTGCAAACAAAAAAGGATTTAAGACTTTATTTCAAAATCTTAAATCCATATTAAAAACTACTTAATTAAAAAAGCTTAAGTCATATTATTTATAAATATAAACCTCTTTATAAACAACAGTCATACATTATTAAACTGCTGCTTCTTGTTCTTGATCCAGTGCAAAATATTTTTCTTGAACTACTTTTGTAATATCATTCCTTAGTTCAGGACATATAGGGTGAACTATATCTTTAAATTCTTCGTTACGCATTTTTCTTGATGGCATAGCTACAAATAAACCTTGCTCTCCTTGCATTAACTTCAACCCATGAATAACTAAGCAATCATCAAGTGTTACATCAACATATGCTCTTAGTCTATCAAACTTGTCTCCATCAACTTTTTTAATTTTTACATTTGTAACTTTCATCTTAATCCCCCTCTATTAGTTTATTGTTTTACATATAATAATTTTTACATTATCAACAAAAGTTTTTAATCTCGTTTCAATTTGGGATTTCTCAAGTTCTGTAACAAATGTGTAGTATGTACTCCCACTGCCTGACATAAAGAATTTCTTTCCAGATATAACAGAATTTAATGTCATCTTTAACATTTTTATATTTATGTCTGTTTCTAAAATTCCTTGCTCTAAACTATTCTCTATACTATTTTCTAAAGCTATTCTGTTATTATCTTTTAAACACTCAATAATCTTATCAAAATCAGCATATTTAACTTCTTTTAAATTATCAAAGCTTTCATAAGCTTCTTTTGTAGATACACCAAAATCTAATGGTTTTATTAAAATTATTGAATCTTTAAGATTATTCTCTACTAAGTCTACTTTATTTCCTTTTCCACCAACTCTAGCTGTTTTATTCTTAATAAAGAAAGGGACATCACTTCCAATTTTCATTGCTAGTTCTTCTAATTCACTTTCATTATAGATATTTCCATAATGTTCATTTAAAAGCTTTAAGAAAAAACCTGCATTAGAACTACCTCCACCTAAACCAGCTTCAGATGGTATATTTTTTTTTAAGATAATATCAATTTTTCTCTTTTCTTTTTTACTTTCTTCAAAAAATACTTTATATGTTTTATACAAAATATTTCTTTCATCAGTAGGAATATTCTTATCAGAACATTCAATTTTTAAATCTCCTAAATCTGAATAAAATGTTACATCCATCTCATCAGCTAAATCAATAGGAGCCATTATAGAATCAATATTATGATAACCATCACTTTCTTTTTGAAAAACATTTAAACCTATATTAATTTTAGCATTTGAAAATATCTTATATTTATTCAAAGAAATCCTCATCCTTATCTAAATTAATTTCAATGTCTAAACCTTTAGTTTCAATCAGTTTTACTAAATCACTTGTCTTATCTTTAGAAACATTACCTAGTGGAACTTGTAAAATTTCAAATTTAAAATATTTATTATAATATTCTATTTCTAAAATTTGCCCTACTTTTACTTCAGCAGCAGCTTTTACAACTTTACCATCTAATTTTACTTTGCCTCCATCCACAACAAGTTTTGCAATGGGTCTTCTTTTAATAATTCTACTAACTTTTAAAAATTTATCTAATCTCATAATACTTCCTTTCTTTTAGTTATACCTCTTTTTTCTTATAATGTCAAATATTTTCTTTAAATTAATGTCACATATTTAAACTTTTTTATTAAAAGTTATAATAAAATACTACACAACTATTAATAATACATCATTAATAAATATACTTTTTATATTAGATTAATCTAGTAAATTTTACTTATTAATGTAAAATTTACTTTATTTTAAATGTTAAGAAATCTGGAATGTAACGAACTATTTTTCATACATTCTAAAAAATTCAAAAATATCTCCATTATATCCAATAGTTCTAGTAAATTTTGAATACATTATTTTCTTATTACTTAATAAGTAAATAATCTTATCCACATTTATTTTCTTTTCATTAAAATTAATTAAAATTCTATCTTTATTTTCTTTATCTTGTTTTATAGTTGTAATTCCTAAATCTCTTGCTATTATTCTTATTTTTATAAATTCAAAAAATCCTTTTGCCTCAGATTTAATTTTTCCAAATCTGTCTTCTAATTCATTGTATAAATTTTCTAATTCATCTAAATTTTTCAAAGCTAAGGCTCTTTTATATATTTTTACCTTTTCATTTTTTTCTATATAGCTATCTGGTAAAAATCTTGGGAAATTAAGTTCAACATCAACTTCATCAAGTTCTTCTTCTGCTTCTCCCTTTAATTTTAAGATTTCTTCATTTAACATCTTCATATATAGATTATAACCAAAAGTTTCAACTGCCCCATGTTGTTTCTCCCCTAAAATCTCTCCAACACCTCTTATTTTTGAATCTTCCATTGCTAAGTCTATACCTGTTAAATTATCAAATTCTCTTATACTTTCTTCTCTTTTCTTAGCATTTTTAGTTTTATTTTCATTCATGAGCATATAGCAATAACTTTTTTTAGTACTTCTACCTATTCTTCCTCTTAACTGATAAACTTGTGATAGTCCTAGTTTTTCAACTCCTTCAATTATCATAGTATTAGCATTTTCTATATCTATACCATTTTCTATAATAGTTGTTGCAACCAAAACGTCTATATTACCATTTTCAAATTCTTGAATATTCTTTTTAATATCTCTTGGTAACATTTGTCCATGGATATAGTCAACCTTTATGTATTCTGGCAATAATTCTCTTATTTCTTTTACCTTGTTTTCCATTCTTTTCACAGAATTAAAGATATAAAAAACCTGTCCTTCTCTTGAAATTTCAGAAAGTATTATATCTTTAATTAAATTTTTATTATTGTCTATATACTCTGTTTGAATTTTTTGTCTTCCTTCTGGTGAGGTATCTATAACAGATAAATCTCTAATTCCTAACAGTGATAAATTTAAAGTTCTTGGAATAGGAGTGGCAGTTAAAGTTAAAACATCTATATCACCTTTAATCTTTTTTAATTTCTCTTTTGCTTTAACTCCAAACTTTTGTTCTTCATCTATTATAAGAAGTCCTACATCTTTGAATTTTATATCATCTGACAATAGTCTATGAGTTCCAATCACTAAGTCTGCTGAACCATTTTCAATTCTTTTAAGACTTTCAGTTTGCTCTTTTTTAGATTGAACTCTACTTAAAATTTCTATATGTACAGGATAATTTTTAAATCTTTCACTAAATCTTTCATAATGTTGTTCTGCTAAAACTGTTGTAGGTACTAAAAGAATTACTTGTTTACTATCCATCACAGCTTTGAAAGCTGCTCTTATTGCAACCTCTGTTTTTCCATAGCCCACATCTCCACATATAAGTCTATCCATAACTTTTCCAGACTCCATATCTCTTTTTACATCTTCAATGGCTTTTAATTGTGCAGGTGTTTCTGTAAATGGAAAAGTTTCCTCAAATTCTTCTTGCATAACAGTATCTTTTGAAAATTTAAAACCATTTCCCAAATTTCTTTTAGCTTGAATTTTTATAATTTCCTTAGCAAAAATTTCTATATCTTCACTTAATTTAGCTTTCTTTCTTTTAAAACCTTTTCTACCTAATTTATAGATTTCAGGTATAACATCAGAAATATTTATGTACTTTTCTATCTTATTAATACTATCAACAGGAACATATAATTTATCTTCATCTGCATATTTTATTTTTAAGTAATCCTGACCATCAATGTTTTCTAAGCCTAAAAATATTCCTACACCAAAATTTTCATGAATTACATAATCTTGCTCTTTTATTTCATCAACTGCTTTATACCTTAGTGCTTTTTTTTCAACCCTTTCTCTTTTTACTCTAATACCTTTGATTTCTCTATCTGTCAATATCAATTTATCATCTGTTTTATATCCCTCAAAAAGTGGATATTTTTCAAATTTAACAGAATAGTCCTTAAAGATTTCTTTATACCTATTAGCTTCCTCTGAATAAATTGTAATTTTTCTATTTTCAGATAGCTTTTTAACTCTATCTATCACTTCAAACTGCTTTAATTCTTCTTCTGAGAATTTTTGTATTTCTATCTGTATACCTATCTTAGAAAGTTCAGATATCTTAGATAAAATATCTTCTTCTCTATCCAAATTTTCATTGATAAGTCTTTTAATTTTAGCTTGTAATATATCATTATTTTCATAATAATATTCTATTTTATTTTTGTTCATAGACATAAGAGAGAAGAAATCTTTTTTATTTTTATTATTGTCTATATACAATTCTATACTATCTTTTTTTTCTATACTTAATTGAGAATTTATATCAAAATATGTTATTCTATCAACTTCATTTCCAAAAAATTCTATTCTCACAGGATTATCTTGATTGATATTAAATATATCTAAAATATCTCCTCTTATAGAATATTCTTTTCTTTGTGCAAGCATATATGTTTTTTCAAAACCTGCATCAATTAATTTTTCTTCTAAGTCTTTGATATCAAGATTTTTTCCTTTTTCAATGAAAATACTATTAGCTTCTGAGTAATAATCTTCTAAAAAATAGTCTAAAGAGATAAGAATTATAAATTTTTCATTTGAATTTATAAGCTCTAATAAATCATAATTATATTTTTTTAATTCTCCAACTTCATTTTCTTTTTTTATTCTAAGAATTTTTCCCTTGTAAAAATCTTTTAACACAAAAAAATAATCATCTATATTTCTGTTAGATGAACAGATATATACAAGATTATTTTTTTTATTCTTCAACCAAAATGGGATTTCCCCTCTAAATTTCTTTTCCATATCCTCTCCTAATTTACCCTATTTTAATTATATCAATTATTACAAGATATTTCTATTATTTTTATTACAAAATAAAAAGAAAGTCTTTTTCAACTTTCTTTTCACTTTAATATTCATCAAAATTTTTATCTTTATAGTGTCCTTCACAACTCAAAACTCTAACTGTATCATCAAAAACATCATATACTAATCTATGTTTATCTGGATGCCACAAAATACCATCTTTCACTATTTTATCTCCTCTATCATTTTTTCCATTTCTTCAAATGTATGATATTCTGCTCCTGTTTCCTCAGCTCTTTTTAAGATTTTTTGTATATACATAAGATTATTTAACTCTGTCAACAATTTATCATATTTATCTGCATTTAAAATTACTAAATCTTTACTTTTAGTTTCCCCTTTTATTCTAAGTTCTTCATTATTTCCAATCATTTTTTCAATCATATCATTAAAATTTATTGTTAATGTTGACATCTTTATCACCTCTTTATCAACTTTTTTTATTAATTTATTATTACTTTTCTTTTATTTATAATGTTTTAAATGTATTATACTCTAAAATTTACAAATTTACAAATTTTAGAAAAACTTTTTGATAATAACATTATTAATTAAATTGTACATAAATACAGTTACTTCTATAATTTATCTGTTATTTTATCAGCTAAAGTATAAGTTAATGGTCTTTGTTTTATTTTTAACAAATATCCTTTCTTTTCTAACTCTTGTGTATATTTATTTATAGTTTGTTGAGTTAAATCTCCTATAATATAGCTTAACTCTACATTAGTAATTTCTTCAAAATCATTAAATAAATAATTTTGTAAATATATTTGTAACATTATATTTTCTTTTTCTGATAAATCTTTTGTCAATTCATTTAAAATTTCCATTGAATGCTTAAATTTCATAACACTGTCATTCAATAATTCTATTATCATTTCTTGCCCACTTTTTATAGTTTTCAAAATATTCTCAACAAAAAATGTTATTTCTCCATAATTATTTACATCTTCAACTTCAACAAAAGATTTATAATAATCATCTAAATTTTTTGATATTGAGTAAGAAAGAGAAAAAGCTGTTAAAATATCTAATTTTCTAGCTAAATATAGTGATAATAAATATCTTCCAAATCTACCATTTCCATCATAGAATGGATGAATGTATTCAAAGAAAAAATGAGTAATGCTAGCTTTTACTAAAAATGGAATATCCTTTCTATTCATAAATTGAATTAAATTTTCCATATTTTTTTCTATTGCTTCTTCTCCATTAACACCTATATGTATAGTATTTCCTAGCCCATTAATTACTTTTACAATATCTTTTCTAAAATATTTTCCATCTAATTTATAGTTTCCACTTTTTTCAAAATCTTCAAACATCTCATCATATATTTTTCTAAAACTTGAAAGACTATCTATATGTTGAGTATCTTTAAAATTCTTTTCCATTATATCCTTATATTTTTTTATAATACCCTCTAATTTATTATTTTTTTTACTAGATTTTTTATCATCTTTTAATGAAGAATATATTTCACTTTTAATAGTTTCTATTCCTTCAATTTTATTAGTTTTATCTAATTCATTAGATAAAATTTTATTAATAATTTCTTTTATAGCAATTTGAGGAAATTTATTTGGATTTGAAATAGAAATAATTTTTTCACTATTCTCCATTATTTTTTCTTGTAATAAAGTATGTTCTAATAAATTTACATAAAATAGATTATACTCTTTCTCAAAAATTTTATTTCCTCTTTTTATAGGATTAATTTTTAAATCTGTAATAAATGTAGAAGGATTTTCTATTCTTTTTATATATTCATCTTCTATATTTTTCTTTTTATAATATAATTTTATCAAATTTTCATATTTATTTGTCATTTTTATCACCATTAAATATAAAATATCATATTTTTATATTTAAGTAAATAAAAACTTCCCTAAATATTTTTTAAGGAAGTTTTTTATAATATATTTTATTAAATTTCTCTCTTAGTTATATCTATAATTGAATCTTTTATTGAATCCTCTATCTTTCTATTTACAAAGTTTAGTTTCTTATAAGCTTTATCATTAGAAAAGTTAGAATTTGTTTGTAATGTATATATAGAATATCTTGTAAATAAAGGAACCTTTTTTACTAAATCATAATATTTTTCCATTATAGGTGCAATCAATTTAACAAGCCATATAGGTATATTAACTATATATTTCTTTTTCCCAAGTATCTTTTCAACTAATTTAGCATAATCCTTAATAGAAATATATTCTCCTGATAAAATATATGTTTCACCTATTTCACCCATATCAGATGCGTTTATTATGGCATTAGCTACATCTCTTACATCTACAAAATTATATCCACCATTAACTATAAATACTAACTTATTTTTTAAGAGTCTCTTTACTAACTGTGTAGTATGAGTATTAGAAGAGTCTCCTGGTCCAATTATACCTGCTGGATGAAAAATACAAGCTCTAAGATTTCTATTTTTAACAGCATCTAATACATTTTTCGCAGCTTGAGCTTTTGTTTTAGCATAATATCCATGAACTAAATCTTTATCAAAATCTTTAGTTTCAAATATTTTTCCTTCACTCTCTTTTATAGCATGAACTGAGCTCACATATAATAATTTAGCATCTAAATCTAAACAATAATCAATAATATTATTAGTTCCATTGACATTAACATCATAAACTTTTGGATCTTCATCAGACTTTATAGTAACTATTGCAGCACAATGTATTACATAGATATCTGTATTATCTTCAACACTAAAGACATCTTTTAAAGAATCTTTATTTGTTATATCACCATAAAATATTTTACAATCTATATCTTTTAATATATCTTCCTCTTTCTTAGAATAAACTAAAGCTCTTACTTCATAGTCTTTATTTTTTGATAGTTTTTTTACTATAGTATTTCCTAAAAATCCAGTAGAACCAGTAACTATAAAAACTTTTTTCATAATATCACCTCAAGTAAGTTTGGATATCACTGAAATGAATGGCATCAGCGTGCGCTTGCATTGGACGAATGAGCCTTACAAATGGCATATCAATGATGGCGAAGAAGTCTTTGCCGTAATGGACGGCGTGGTGGAAATGCACTACAAAGAGCGCGGCGAAGCCAAAAGTGTATTGTTAGAAACCGGCGATATTTTCTACGCCGGCATCGGCACCGAACACGTCGCCCACCCGCAAGGCGAAGCACGGATTTTGGTAATTGAAAAGGCGGGAAGTGTTTGATCAATAAAGAACTTAACTGTTTCAGAAACATAATAAAATATGACCACTGAATCCGCCTAAAAGGATTTTTATTTTACAAAACACTGTCGGACACAAAGTTATCAAGTGACGTAATTTTCGTATCCACCGCAACGTTTTAGTTTTCTAAGAGAGAAGTCATTGGCAAAAGTGCGGTAAAATTTAACTGTCCTTTTATAGGCTTCCAAGATGCAATAAACAAGGAGATCACCATGAAACTTTGGTATTCCACCACAAGCCCCTTTGTGCGCAAAGTGATGGCTGTGCTTAAATATCATAAATTGGACGAACAAATTGAATTGTTACGCGTGACATCCGCGTTCGATCCCAATTCACCACATAACCAAGACAACCCGCTTGGACGCATTCCGGCGCTACAACTTGATAACGGAGAATGGCTGTTTGGTAGTTTATTAATCAGTGAATATTTCGATTCTATCGGACACAGTAAGTGTTTATTTCCACAAGGAGAACAACGTTGGCAGGTGTTGCAAGCGCATTCTTTGGTGGATGGCATTTTAGAAAATACCATTCCAATGCTTGCTGAACGCATGCTTCGCCCACAGGAAGAATGGTGGACGACACGGCATGAACAACTCAATGAACGTAATTGTCGTAGTTTTATTGAATTGGAAAAGTATCTGACAAAATTTGGTGAGCAGTTAAATATCGGTACGATAAGTGCCGTCTGTCTTATCGACTGGTGGGTATTTCGTCAAACTCAAATTGGGTTAGATTTAAACAAGTTCTCCCCCAATTTAGTAACTTGGGCAGCGCGCATGAATCAGCATTATGATTTTTTAGCGGAGACCAAACCAAGATAAAACACCTAGGAAAATAACCACACTTTTACGTTAAAAATACACCGACTTTACGCCACAAAAAAATAACAATCCGCACATTTACGTGCGGATTGTTATTTCTAAATCACATATCAATTAACTAAAAGTTCTTGGCGTATATATTCTAAATTCATTAAAAATACCGCATTCGTTTTTTACTTACTTTAGGAGATCCTATGCTTTTAACAGGGTTATTTTGTGGTATTTTGCTTGGCTTTGTGATGCAACGTGGACGCTTTTGTATCACCGGTGCATTTCGTGATTTATATGTCACCAAAAACAACAAAATGTTTGTTGCATTACTTATTGCCATTACGGTGCAATCTGTCGGTTTCTTTTTATTAAAAGAAATAGGTGTGTTGAATGTTGATCCGGCTGAAAACTTTGCCTTTTTGGCTGTATTAATCGGCGCATTTTTATTTGGTATCGGCATTGTGTTGGCTGGCGGTTGTGCCACAGGAACTTGGTATCGTGCAGCAGAAGGTTTAGTCGGAAGCTGGATTGCACTTTTTACCTATATGCTGTTAAGCGCAATGATGAGAACCGGCCCGCTCGGTGATTTTAATAAAGCATTACGCGATATTAATATCGAACAACGCAATATTTACGATACCTTCGGCATTTCACCGTGGTGGTTGGTCGCATTACTTAGCTTGATTACCGGTTATTATGTGTACAAACATTTAAGTAAACCAGCGCCCAAATTAGCGACGCTTAAACCAAGAAAAACAGGTCTAGCCCATTTTTTATTTGAAAAACGCTGGCATCCTTTTGTGTCTGCCGTGTTGGTGGGATTAATCGCCTTGCTCGCTTGGCCTTTAAGCGTAGCAACAGGACGTGAATTTGGCCTAGGTATTACCGGCCCTTCTGCCAACATCATGCAATACCTCGTTACCGGCAATGACAAATTTATTAACTGGGGTGTGTTCCTCGTCCTAGGGATTTTTATTGGTTCATTTATTGGGGCGAAAGGAAGCAATGAATTTCGTGTTCGCGTTCCCGATGTCACGACCATTTTGCGTAGCGCACTAGGCGGGATTTTTATGGGCATCGGTGCAAGTCTTGCAGGCGGTTGCTCTATTGGTAATGGCTTGGTTGAAACCGCTTTCTTCTCATGGCAAGGCTGGATTTCTCTGCCGGTAATGGTGCTTGGCACTTGGGTTGCCGCCTACTTTACCATTATTCGACCGCAACGATTAAAAACCGTCACAGCTTAATTTTAGGAGATAAAAATGATTGTTAAATTACCTACACTCGGTTTAGTTTGCCCTTTCCCATTGGTTGAAGCCAAAGAAGCCATGGCGAAACTCAATAAGGGCGATGGGTTAGAAATTGAATTTGACTGCACACAAGCCACAGAAGCCATTCCGGCATGGGCGGCAGAAGAAGGTTACGAAGTAACTGATTTTGAACAAATCGATGATGCTAAATGGAAAATTACCGTCATTAAATAAGGTACAAGGGCAGTCAAAATTTGCGGTATTTAAGTTGGAAAAACACATAGAAAAACCACCGCACTTTAGTTTGCCGTGTTATTGATGTCGCTTTTTTAATTAAATAAGCCCTCCGATGGCGCAAGCGTCCACGCTTGTGCCTGTAACTAAAATGAAAAAAGCACAAGCGTGGACGCTTGCGCTATCGGAGGGGGATAATATTATTCCTTGTTTAATCTAACAAGAAAGTGTTTAAATAGTTCTTCATCGTTATCCAACTTTCCGAAAAAAAACTCATCAATTTGCTCAATTAAAGGAACAGCTGTTTGTAATATTTCTTCTCCTTTTTTGTTTAAAATAACAACTTTTGCTCTTGTATCTCTTGAATGTTCTTTTCTTTTCACAAAATCATGTTTTTCCAATAAACTCAATATTTGAGATACCGTCATGACATCTATCTCTGAGAGTTTTGAAATCATAACTTGTGTAACTTCATTGTCATTTTGCGATAGATAAGCAAGAGAAGCTAAAACAACAAATTGAGGGTGTGTCAAATTTATTTTCTTTAACTCTTTTTTTATCATAAGATGCCATTTATTGTACACCCTCATGAACAACAATCCTGTTGATTTTTCTGAATTGTCTTTATATTTTGATGTAAACAAACAGCAAT
>ERZ773056.627-NODE-627-length-18606-cov-7.469516_pt1 | contig 18606 bp, 18 predicted proteins | sample MGYA00580857_ERZ773056 | MGnify/ENA primary metagenome ERZ773056 (study PRJEB29015, sample SAMEA2737996) | human oral metagenome | biome: human oral; feature: human-associated habitat; material: dental | place: China | collected 2114 ... | reverse complement strand
TTTGCTGATCTTAAAAAAGGTGTAGGAATAGGAGTAAGAATTAATACACCTATTGGGCCATTAAGATTTGATTATGGTTGGCCACTTGATCCGGAAGTAAAGGGTGGACAGAAAACAGGTGGAAAATTCTACTTCAGTTTTGGACAGACATTCTAATTATTAAAGGAGTTGTTTCAAATGTATAATATAAAAGAAATAGCAAAATTAATAAAAGGTGAGATAAAAGGGAATGATAATCTGAGTTTTCTTAGATTATCACCTTTTTTTCATGCAAAAGAAAATGAAATCACTTTTGCATCAGATGAAAAAATGTTGAAAAATATTGATAAATGTAGGGCAGGTGCAGTTATTGTTCCTCTCATGGAAGGACTTCCAGATAACAGAACCTATATTGTTGTGAAAAGTAATCCAAGGGAACTTATGCCGATTCTTCTGAATTATTTTAAGCCGAAAATTCAGCCATTTCAAAAGCAAAAGGAAGATTCAGCTATAATAGACGATACAGCTACAGTTTCTCCTATAAATACATATATTGGCCATAATGTAAAGATAGGAAAAAATGTTGTAATTTATCCTAATGTTTCAATCTTTGAAGGAACCGTAATAGAAGATAACTGTATTATTTATTCCAATGTTACAATAAGGGAATTTACTAAAATAGGGAAAGGCTCTATAATTCAGCCGGGAGCAGTTATAGGATCTGATGGATTTGGATTTGTAAAAGTTAACGGGAATAATGTGAAAATTGAGCAGATTGGGAATGTCATTCTTGAAGAAGAAGTTGAAGTGGGAGCAAATACTTGTATAGACAGAGGTACAATAGGAGATACAATAATAAAAAAAGGAACAAAGATAGATAATCTTGTGCATATAGCCCATAATGACATTATTGGAGAAAACTGTTTTATAGTAGCTCAAACAGGAATTTCAGGAAGTGTTGAAGTGGGTAATAATACTACACTTGCAGGACAGGTAGGAGTTGCGGGGCATCTAAAAATAGGAAGCAATGTAGTAATTGCTGCAAAATCGGGAATTTCAAATGATGTTCCAGATGGCAGTAAAATGTCAGGATTTCCTTTGAGGGAGCATATGGAAGATTTAAGAATAAAAATGTCCATGGGAAAGGTTCCTGAACTGATTAAAAAATTTAAAAAGATGGAAAAGGAATTGGAAAAACTCAAAGGGTAAAATTTATTTAAATTCTTTACTTGACTTGTTATTTTAAATAATGTAAAATGAATTAGATAAATTTAAAAAGAGGGAGCTACAAATGAAAAAACTACTTGTAGGAATTTTGTTACTTATATTAACCGTAAGCTGTGGAAATAGAGCTGAAACAGTAGTATCAAAATTTATAGATAATGTTAAGGAAAAGAAGATTGAAAAAGCATTTAAAGATTATGTTGTAAATAAAGAAGCTGAAGGAAGTATGCACCTAGAATATAATAATAAAACACAGCAGCTACTTTTTGAAAAATTGTTTGAAAATCTGGAATATAAAATAGTAAAAACTAATAAAGAAGATGCAAATACATCAGTTGTTACAGTCGAAATAACTAATATTGATGTAAAAAAAGTATTTAAGAAAATGTTTGAAAAAATAGTACAGGATACATTTTCTAATGAAAGTAACGGTGGTTCATCATCTGAAGATGAATTTAAAAGTATTATTGAGTCAAAAAATGTTCCAAAATCAACATATACAACAGACTTTGTAGTTGTGAAAACAGAAAATGGAAATAAAATAGAAATAACACCTGAAAACATGGATGTTTTGTTGGGAAAACTGATAACAACATTGCAAAATCCTGGTAATTTAGATGACAATGATCAAGAACAACAGACAGGAGTATCTGAGGATGGTCCAAGTGCAGGAGATACGCAGAAGCCAAATGAACCTAAAATAGAAACAGGTAAATAAACTGAAAATAAAGAGGTGTATCGCCCAACTCTAAATCGCATAGGCGGTGAAAGTGGGCGGTATTTTTAATTGAAAATATATAAATGGAAAAGGAAAGAGAATAATGGAGAATAAATCAAAACTTATAAGGGGAACAAGCAAATGTGCAAGATTTTTTGTGTGCGATACTACAGAAATAGTTAAAGAAGCAAAAAGAATACATAATACTGATCCAGTTGCAACAACATTGTTTGGAAAGCTGTTAACTGTGACTGCCATGATGGGAAAGGACTTAAAAGGAGACAAGGATCTGCTTACATTAAAGATAAATGGAAATGGACCATATGGAAATATGCTTGCTACGGGAAATAAAAAAGGCGAAGTGAAGGGATATGTGGGAGCTGTTGAGGAAGAAAAAATAAATGGATTGATAAATGAAAACGGGGAATTTATAACTGATGAAAAAGGCCAGATAAAATTTATAGGAGATGGAACTTTACAGGTAATCAGAGATATGGGACTGAAAAAGCCTTTTGTCGGTCTTACACATATTGCAGGAGAAGATATAGCCGATACGATGGCTCATTATTTTCTGATTTCAGAGCAGATAAAGTCTGTAGTTGCTTTAGGTGTTAAGCTTTCAGAAGACGGGAGTGAAGTGGAGAAGGCAGGAGGATATATAATACAGCTTCTTCCAGGAGTAGAAGAAACTTTTATAGACAAGCTTGAAGATAAACTGAGACAGATAAGAAGCATAACGGAACTTCTTTCAGGAGGATTTACTCCTGAAAGGATAGTAGAGCTTTTGTATGAAGATATTTCTGTAGCTGAAGAAGAGGCTGAAATGTCAGGAGCTCATGTAAAAAAATATGTCGAAGATTATGAAATTCTTGAAGAATCTGAAATTGAATATAAATGTAACTGTACAAGGGAAAAATATTATAAAGGAATAATAACTTTAGGTAAAGAAGAAATAGAACATATACTTAAGGAAGAAGGAAAAATAGAGGCAGAGTGTCATTTCTGCGGAAAAAAATATGAATTTACAGAAGAAGATTTTAAGGATATAAAGTAAATATAGGTGATTATTTTAAATTTTATAATCAGAAGAATAGTTTTAATATTATAATAAAATGAGAGGATGTTTGAAAATGTCAAAAATGTTAAAAGTAGGAGTAATACGAGGAGGAGTTTCCACTGAAAGAGAGGTTTCAATGAATACAGGAAACGAAATTATTAAATATCTTAACAGGGACAAATATGAAGTTTTTGATGTTGTTATAAATTCAGAAAGGGAAGTATTTGAAAAATTGGAAAATCTTAATCTGGATTTTGTATATATAGCTTTGCATGGTATGTTTGGAGAAGATGGAAGAATACAGGCAATACTGGAAAGCCTTGGAATAGCTTATAGCGGACCTGGAGTTATGTCAAGTGCACTCTGTATGGATAAGGAACTTACAAAGAAAATAGTGGAAACTTACGGAGTAAGAACTGCAAAAGGTGTAGCCATAAGAAGAGGAGAAGAATATAATTTTCAGGAAATAAAGGAAAAACTTGGTAACAGAATCATAGTAAAACCTAATTCAGGTGGATCAAGCATAGGAGTAAGTTTTGTAGAAACAGAAGAAGAGTTTAAAAAAGCACTAGAATTAGTTTATACAATGGATAAGACTGCTCTGGTGGAGGAAGTGCTGCCAGGAATTGAAATAAGTGTACCTGTAATTAATGGGAAAGTATTTCCCACACTTAAAATAGAAGCTGTTGCAGGAGACTATTTTGATTATGAATCTAAATATGCAGAAGGCGGAGCAAGGGAATTTGTATTTGAGTTTCCTGAAGAAATACAGAAGGAAATAGACAAGTTTGCTTACGACAGTTACTATGCATTGAAATGCGAAGGATTTGCAAGGGTGGATTTTATGGTAGTGGGAGATAAACCTTATTTTATGGAAATGAATACATTACCGGGAATGACAGCTGCAAGCCTTTTACCAAAGAGTACAGCCTCAAAAGGATATGATTATGTAGAAACGCTGGATTTACTTATAGAAGCTTCGATAAGTGTAAAAAGATAGAATAGCTTTAAAAATTAAAAATAGAACTATATATGAAGGGAGAACTCATTATGGAAAGAATAGCAAGTTTTCAGGTTGATCATATAAGACTTAACAGGGGAATTTATGTATCAAGAATTGACGAAATAAACGGAAATTATCTTACAAGTTTTGACATAAGAATGAAACTTCCAAACAGGGAGCCGGTAATAAACATTGCAGAATTGCACACAATGGAACACCTGGGGGCGACATTTTTAAGAAATCATTCTGTCTGGAAAGAAAAAATAGTGTATTTCGGGCCTATGGGATGTAGAACAGGGTTCTATCTCATACTTAAAGGTAAACTTGAGTCAAAGGATATAGTTGACCTGATAAAGGAACTTTACAAATTTATGGCTGAATTTAAAGGAAATATTCCTGGAGCGACGGCTATAGAATGTGGAAATTATCTGGATCAGAATTTGCCGATGGCTAATTACGAGGCTAAGAAATATCTGGAAGAAACTCTTCAGAATTTGGGAGAGGAAAATTTGAATTATCCGGAATAAGACAACAATTATTTATATTAGAATTATTAATAAACAAAAAATATAGAAATTCAAGGAGATAAATAATGAGTGATAATTTCAGGAAACAAATTAAAGAAGATATAGAAAAATATCAAGAAAATTTACATTTTATTTCAAATATAAAGAAAGATGAATGGGCATTTAATTATTGGATATTAGATAAACTTTTTTATGAAGAAGAAGAACTAATCGAAGAAAAAATAATAGAGTATAAAGATATGGGAATAGATGCCTATGAATTTTATGAAGATACGAAAGAATTATTTTTGATACAGAATAAATATTATTCGGAAACAAATAAATTATATGCAAATTATATAAAAAATACTTTTTTACTAACGGGAATTACAGCCCTAGAAAATGGAACATACAATAGATCAGAAGAATTACAAAAAATATTTGATAAATATAAAAATGATTCAGAATTTACTGTATATTTAGAGTTATATATAACAAATGATGAAAAATCGAAAGAAATTGAAGAATATATAAAGAAATTTAATAAAAAAAATCCTAAGTACATTGCTAAAATATATTATTTAAATGATATAAAGGAGAAATACTACGGAGAAAGTGAACAAAATAGAAAAGAATTGAAAGTACAGATAAAAACTGTAAATAAAGGTACTGTATTAAATATGAATACAAAAGATTATAAATTAAAAAATATTGTAGAAGCTAAGTATATATTAACACCTGTTTCATCTATATTTGAGATATATAAAAAATCTAAAAAAGAAAAATATCCAATATTTGATAAAAATATAAGAGAATATTTAGGAAATAAAGGAATTAATAAAAAAATTTATGATACACTTATGGATGAAAAAGATAGAAATAATTTTTTTTATTATAACAATGGAATAACAATAATATGCGATAAAATTGGTGTATTTAAAACGATAAGTAATAAAAATAGTAACTTATCACAAAGTATTGAAATTAAAAATCCACAAATAGTAAATGGGTGCCAAACAGTAAATTCAATATATGAAGCTTTAAAAAATAGTGATGAAATAAATGTTGAAGAAGAATATAAAGACACCTTCGTTATGGTAAAAATTTTACAAATTAATAGAGATGATTTTGAAGAAGAAGAATTGTATAATAATATAGTAAAATATAATAATTCGCAAAATTCAATTAATGAAAAAAATTTTATAGCTAATAATGATCTTTTTAAAAGGTTACAAGTAGAATTTGAAAAGAAAGGATTTTTACTTTTAATTAAACAAAGTGATAAACAGAAATTTAAAGATAAGTACAAAACAATCTCTAAATTAACAAAATTAAATAATCAGAATATTGAAAAATTTAAATTAAAAGAAGTAAAAAAATTAGCAGATTTACATATTGATTTGGATAAGTTATTACAAGTAATAAATGCTTTTGTAGAAGGTGGTTTTATTGCATATACTAAAAAAGGAAATATGTTAAAATTAAATACAAAAGAATATAATACAGCCATAGAATTTATAAAAAGAGTAACAAATGATGATATATTGAATTTATACTTATTATATAAAAAGTTGGAAGAAGCAAAAAAAGAAGATGAAAATCGTAAAATACCTATTTCATATTATGCAATAGATTGCTTTGCTAAATTTGAATGCGAAGGTAGAAATAGTGAAAAAATAAAAGAAAGTTTAAATGATGTTACCAAAATAGAAAAAATTATAAAATTATATACATTAGTGAGCGATTATTATATTGAAGAGTATAAAAGAAAATATAATTTAGAATATAATATGATGATAAAAAGAATGATTGACTATGATATATTTATAACAGGAAGAAGTATTTTAAAAAAAATGGTAAAATAAGGAGAGATTTTTATGAAAAAAATAATGATTTTAGTTGTAGGTTTAATGGTTTCGATTAGCGGTTTTGCTGGTTATACAAGTGACATGATGAATAGAATGGAAACTAAAGAGAAAAGTGTAGAAGCGTCATTTGGAGGAAGTAATGCAGAAATGAAAAATGCGGCTTCAGCTATTCTTGAGGGATGGGATGATGAGTTAAACAAGGTCTATAAATTGTTAATGTCAAAATTGTCAAAAAAAGAACAGATAAAACTTAGAAACGAAGAAAGAGCATGGATAACAAGAAGAGATAAAGCGGCAAAAGAAGTGGCAGAAAATTTTTGTGATACTGTAAAAGGAGAAAGACTTTGTGGAACAGGTTATGGTCTGGCATATACAGAATCATTAATAGAATCAACTAAAAATAGAGCAATTGAATTAGCAAAAAGATATGATAAATTGAAATAAATTTGAAAAAAATAAGGGCAAATCAAAAATTGATTTTATAACAGAGAAGGATTTTAAAAATGAAAAAGATAATAGACACTCATACACATATTTATGATGAGCAGTTTCAGGAAGATTTTGATGCTGTTATGAAGGATATAGAGGAACAGATGGAAGGAATTGTAAGTATCGGTTTTGATATGGAAAGTTCATTGAAAAGCATAGAACTCGCAAATAAATATCCCTTTGTTCATGCGGTGATTGGCATACATCCTGTAGATATTAAAAAATATAATGCTGAAATTGATAAGGAACTGGAAAGACTGGCACTGAGTGAAAAAAAAGTCGTTGCAATAGGAGAAATAGGACTTGACTATCACTGGATGGAAGATCCGGAAGAAGTACAGAAGGAAGGATTCAGAAGGCAGATAGAACTTGCAGAAAGGGTAAAATTACCTATTGTAATACATACAAGGGAAGCATTACAGGATACACTTGATATCTTGAAGGAATATCCAGGTGCAGGAGGTATATTACATTGCTATCCGGGATCCTTTCAGGCGGCAAAGCCTTTTCTTGACAGATACTATATAGGAGTAGGTGGAACAGTGACTTTTAAGAATAACAGAAAAACTAAGGAACTTGTAAAAGAATTGTCCCTTGACAGGATAGTACTTGAGACAGACTGCCCTTATCTGACACCTGTTCCTTTCAGAGGAAAGAGAAATCAGCCTGTTTATACAAGCTATGTGGCTGAAGAAATAGCAAGGATAAAGGAAATTTCTACAGAAGAAGTAATAGAAGTTACTACTGAGAATGCCAAGAAGATATATAAACTGTAGCTTGAAGGAGAGATGATGGAAATATATGGGATAGGAACGGATATCATTGAAATAAGCAGAATACGGGATGCCATTAACAGAACTTCTTCATTTAAAAGGAAAGTTTATACTGAAAAAGAAATAGAATATATAGAAAAGAAAAAGGAGCCTTATGCCAGTTATGCGGGAAGATTTGCCGCAAAAGAAGCAGTCTCAAAAGCACTTGGCACAGGAGTGAGAGGGTTTTCACTAAGTGATGTGGAAATCCTCAATGATGAGCTTGGAAAACCTAATGTCATACTATATAACGAGATTTTGAAGCATGCTAAAGATTTAAAAATACAGATAAGCATTTCGCATAGCAGGGAGTATGCGGTTTCCACTGTCATTATTTACAAAGAATAGGAAATGGGGTAAACTATGATAAAATCAATTTTAAAAAATAAATTAGCTAAAATAGTCATTCTATTTATTTTAATATTTACAGTTTCAAATTTTTCCTTTGCGGTGGAAAAAGTAAAAATTGAATATTTTGGACGGAAAGACTGTAAAAACTGTACAAATCTTGAAAAGTTCCTGGAAAAACTGTCTAACGAAAGAAAAGATTTTGAATATGTTGAATATAAAATTGATGAAAGTGATGAAAATAAAAATTTATTTGACGAGGTAACAACAAAGCTCAAACTTGTAAAAGGAACACCCATTATATATTTGAACGGGCATATTATTCAAGGTTTTAACACTTCAGAAACTACGGGTAAGGAAATTATCAGGTTAATTGATGAAGGAAAGAAAGCTGATAAGATTTTTACTTTGCAAGAATATGTGAAAAATGGAAAGTATGAAAATGTAACTTCCAATGACAACATATGTCAGGGAGAAGAAGCATGTGAAGTACCGGGCCTTACAAAAGAAACTTCTAAACAGGTACTTGTAAATATTCCGTTTATAAATAAAAGTATTGATTTGACAGATTACTCATTACCTCTGATGTCTTTAATTTTAGGTACAGTTGATGGATTTAATCCTTGTGCAATGTGGGTTCTTGTGCTGTTTCTGACAGCACTTATAGCAGTAGGAAATAAGATAAAGATGTTTAGAGTGGCAGGACTGTTTATTTTAGCTGAGGCAGTAATGTACTACCTGATTTTAAATGCATGGCTTTACACATGGGATTTTGTCGGACTTGATAAATGGGTTACTCCTATTGTCGGTGTAGTTGGGATAATAGGTGGAATATTCTTTGTAAAAAATTATTTTAAGAAGGAACTTTCATGTGAAGTTACGGATTTCAAGAAAAGAGCTAAAATTTCCAGTCAGATAAGGGAAATTGCAGATAAGCCTTTTACACTCGTTACAGCACTTGGAATAATAGGACTTGCACTGTCTGTCAATGTTATAGAATTTGCGTGTTCTGTTGGAATTCCTCAGACTTATACGAAAATATTGCAGATAAATAATGTTGCCTTTTGGCAGCGACAGTTTTATACGTTTATATATATTGTAGGATACATGGTAGATGACATACTTGTTTTCGGACTTGCACTGTTAAGTGTAAATAAGCTTCAGCTGACAACAAAATATTCAAGATGGGTAAATCTGTTCGGTGGAATATTGATGATAATTTTAGGATTGATTTTACTGATTAAGCCAAGTTTGCTCATTCTTTAAAAAATAAGAAAATATAAATTTGTGTAATTAATATGAAAGAACAAAGTTATTTTAAAAAGGAAAATAAAATGAAAAAGGCTATTTATGCAATAGATTATGATGAAGTTGTAATTTTTAAGGAAAGAATTACAAGATTTACAGTAAGGTTTGAATTTAAAGGGAAAGGAAAAAAAGAAGATTTTGCCCATCTTCACGATACAGGAAGACTGAAGGAACTCCTTGTTGAAGGGGCTGAACTTCTTATAAAAAAGGTTGATAAAGAGGAAAGAAAGACTAAATGGGATGTCATTGCTGTAAGGATATATGGTGAAACAGTTCTTATAAATACAGCATTTCATAGATATATTGCTGAATCAATATTTAATAATGAAAAGCTTTCGCCATTTGGAAAACCTTCATATATAAAGCCTGAAATGAAATATAATAACAGCAAGATGGATTTCTATATGGAAACGGAAAAAGAAAAAATATATATTGAAATAAAGGGATGTACACTGGTGGAGAATAATATTGCAAAATTTCCTGGAGCACCTTCGGTAAGAGCTGTAAAGCATCTTCGTGAACTTATGGAACTTAAGAAGGAGGGATTCAGGGCAGCAGTAATAATTCTCATATTCAGAAGGTCGGAAATATTTGCTCCAGAATATAATATAGACAGGGAATTTTCTGAAACTTTTTATGAGGCACTCGAAAAAGGTGTGGAAATTTATCCCATGCTTTTAAAATATGAAGACAGAAAAATATACTTTGAAAAAAATATTGGAATAATGAATAAAATTGCTCTTCTACAATAAGTGGGATATAATTATATTAAATAATAAATCTAGGTAAAAGGAGATGCATATTATGAAAAAAATTTTATTTGTTTTAGGAATTATTGGATTTATTCTGAATGTGGAAGTGTATGCAGGACAAGTTGTTTCTAAGAAAAATACAGCAGTAAGTGAAAAACAATCAGAAGTTTTTCTTAATCAAAAGATGCTGAATGAAATTGAAAGCAAAAAGAATAATATTATAGCTAAGCTCAAATCGTCAAATCAGAAGGAAGCGGACAGGCTTTTTAACCAGTATTATAATGAAACGTCAGAATATTTTTATGAAAAAGGAAATGAAATACTAAATGAAAATATACGTAACAAATCTTTTAACAAAACTGAACTGAATGAAATTAACAATAAAATTTTAAATAAATATGGATTAATTCTTGAATATGCAGGAGAAGGAACATATGCTGTGGGAGCACGCCCTAATTTTTACTATAATATTTTTAAAGATTATGTAAGTGATGCCTACAAGGAATATCTGAAAATTACTGCTGATAAAAATGAAGGAAATTTTGCAGATGATGCAGGAATTACAATTACTTTTAAAGAATTGGCAGATAGAATCATAGTATGGGAAAATTTTATGAAAAAATATCCTGCTGCTGATAAAGACTTGAAAAAAAATGTTAAGGAAAAAGTTTTGCAGTATAGAAATGCATATATTTTAGGGCTGGATAATACTCCAACAATGTCCTCAGGTAAAAATCCATCTATACTTGAAAAAAATAATAGGGAATTTGACAGATTTGTAAAGGCTTATCCAAAAAGTCCAACAGCAGAGATTATAAAGTATTTTCAAAAAAATTATAAAAGTAAAGGAATTAAAAATATAATTTATAAAAAACTTGAAGAAATGCCTTATTAATGAAGATAAAATAGATTTAGTATATGAAGTTCAAAGATAAATATAGTTCCTGGAACGAAACAGGGATATTCAAAAATAATAGTGGAATCAGAAAAGAAGAAGCCATTCAGGTTCATAGTCAACTATGAGGATACACAGAAGGATAAGGAAAAATACAGGGTATCAATGGAATATGATAATCTCTTTGGGATAAATGACAGTATATCAGCATCTTACAGGGGCGACATGGGAAAACTTGCAAAGAAGAAGGGACATAAGGACGAATATGCTGAAAGCTATTCATTAGGATATTCATTCCCTTTCAAGAGCTGGAGCTTTTCACTGTCACATGACAGGTCAAAAGATAACAGCCTTTTCCTTGGAACGACAGGAAATTTCAATCTGAAGACGAAAAGCAGAGAAACAGGAATAAATGCAACAAAGCTTCTTTACAGGGATTCAGGTATGAAACTCAATCTTTCGATGGGGCTTAATATAAAAAGTGAAAGGACATACCTTGCTGAAACAAGGCTTGAAACACAGGACAGAAACATAACAGCTGCAACTGTGGGGATAAACGGAATGTTTAAGCCGTTTACGGGAATAGCTACATACAGCCTCAGCTACTCCAAAGGTATAAAAGGCTTCAGGGCAAAGGAGGACAACCCTTACAATGCGGGGACATTCCTGACACAGCCTGTGGAGGAGTCGGACAACAGATATCAGTTTAACAAGGTAAACCTTAACCTTAGTTATTACAAACCGTTCTATTTTAATAATCAGGGGATAACTTTAAGGACAGTGTTTAATGGACAGTATTCAAAGGATTCACTGTTCTCAAGTGAAAAGTTCAGTATAGGGGGATTTGATACTGTAAAGGGATTCCCATCATCAGTATCCGGAGATAAGGGATACAGCACAAAGCTGGAACTGAGCTACATACTGCCTTCGGATGACAGCAGGATAGGACAGTTCCTGTATAAGGTAAGACCGTATATAGAAGCGGATCTGGGAAAGATAAGGAACAGCTACAATTCATACGGAGATAGTAAAGGACAGATAGTAACCCTGTCAAGCTATTCGGCAGGAATCAGATATTATGGTGAAATTGTTACACTTGATTTTGGAGTGGCAAAGACTGATAAGGGGAGAAGCCTTTTAAAGGCAGATCCGCATAGGGGATTTGTCTCAGTGACAGCCTCATTTTAAATAGAAAGGAAGAAAGAGTAAATGAAAAAGATATTGATTCTGATGGTAGGACTGCTTATGCTTAGTTGCGGTTCGTCAAAAAAGGACATAAATAAGGGGAAGATATCAGGAACAGATATAACGGAACTTCAGGTAATAGAAGATAAGTTCTACAAATATGGGGAAGAGAAACCCTTTACAGGAAAAATAATAGTTAGGGATGATGAGGACAGAGTTGAAACTGTGGAAGAGGTAAAGGACGGAGTAATAGACGGAAAATTTGAGAGCTATTATGAGACAGGAAAGTTAAAGGAAGAATACAGCATAAAGAACGACAAGATAGAAGGACAGTATAAATGGTACGGGAAGGACGGAAGTATAGAAATATCAGCTGTATATAAGAACAATGAAAGGGAATCGGAACAGGCTATATCTACGAAGGATAAGAAACCTTTCACAGGAACCTATACTGAAACATATGAAAATGGAAATATTGCACAGACTATAAAGTTCAGTGACGGGAAAAGGGAAGGAGAAACGATATTCTATTATGACAGTGGAAAGATAAGGGAAAGAATACCTTATTCAAACGGACTCCGTGAAGGTAACTATTTCTACTACAATACGGCAGGTGAAGTCATAGGGAAGGGTATATTTGTAAATGACAAGCGTGAAGGACAGTGGCTGGTATATGATGAGGATGAGAAGACTCTGATAGAAAAGGTGTATTCAGGCGGACTTGAGGAAGGACCTTACAAGGTATACTATGAAGATGGAAAACTGAGGGCTGAAGGGACATACAGGGCAGGAAAGCTGGAAGGAGTATACAAGTCCTATTACCCTAACGGAACAGTTGAAACGGAAGTGAACTATGCCAATGGAAAGAGGGAAGGAGCATACAAAATAAACTATGAAAGCAACAAACCTAAGGAAAGTGGAACATACAAGGATGACAAAATTATAGGAGATGTAACGGTGCTTCATGAGAATGGAGCAAAGCTTGCAGACCTTCACTATACACAGGATGGAAAGAAAACAGGCAAATGGACGTATCTTTATTCTGGAGGACAGGTACAGCAGGAATTTACATATGAGAATGATAGACCGGTTGGAAAATATAAAAAGTTTTATGAAAGCGGAAAGACAGCGGAAGAAGGTCAGTATAAGAATGGTCTTCTTGATGGGGAAGTAAAGCTTTTCTACGAGAATGGTAAAATTGCATCAAAAGTAAAATTTGTAAGAAATTCTAAAGAAGGTGAAGCCGTATCGTATTATGAAAATGGCAAGGAAAAGGAAAAAGGAGTATTCAGACATGACAAGTACGAAGGGAAAGTAACAGTCTGGTATGACAATGGAGAAGTTGCAGTTGAACAGAACTTTAAAAATGGACTTCTTGAAGGGGAATATAAGGAGTTCTATAAAGGAAAGAAACCGAAGATAACAGCGAACTATGTAAAGGGTAAGGAAGAGGGTACATACACTATACTTTATGAAAACGGACAGAAGCAGGTGGTTTCCCAGTTTAAGGATGGACTTGCAGAAGGAGAGTGGATATATTACTATCAGAACGGCAAGGAGAACAAGAAGGTAAGATTTGTTAAGGGACAGAAGGAAGGAAAGCAGGAAGAGTTTTACGAAAGTGGCGGAAAGAAACTTGAATCAGAATTTAAGAATGGAAAGGAAACAGGTCAGTGGACAGTGTACTTTGAAAACGGAAAGGTATCTACTACATTCAATTATACAGACGGACTTCTTAACGGACCGGTTGTGATAAATGACGACAAGGGAGTGAAGATAGTTGAAGGGAACTACAAGAATGGAAAAGAGGATGGTAAGTGGATATTCTATGATGAAAGCGGTAAAGTAAAGAAAACAGAAGAATACGAACTTGGTAAAAAGAAATAGAAATGGAAAAAACACATCTGATGGAAATATGTGTATTAATCCGAAAAAAAGTTGGATAAATTTAATTTAAGTTACAAAAAAAGGATTAACTTTTGTATAAAGTAGAAGTTAATCCTTTTAAATTTAATATATTCATAGCCAATAAATAAAAAATTGAAAAAGGGATATGATTGTGGTATAATTTTATAGAAAAATAATAAATTACATATTAAGGAGCGGAATAATGGGAACATTTCAATGGATATTGATATATGTTGTGTTTATGGTAGTTCTATTTTTGCCACAGATACTTTCAGGAAGAAAAAGAAAAAAAGCACAGGAAACAATGCTGGATAGTCTGAAAATAGGAGATGAAATAGTTTCAATAGGTGGAATACATGGAAAAATTGCGGCTGTTTCAGAGGCAACAGTAGATATTATAATAGACAAAAATGTAAAAATGACTATATCAAAAAGTGCGGTTTCAAGAGTTGTAAAATAATAGAATTTTATTAATTTTTATTTTCATTAATCGTGTATTTTTCAGAAAATTTTAAAATCATAATGAAAATCAGGAGGAAAAAATGAAAAAAATATTTGTACTTCTGTTACTTTTAATGAGTACAGTCGTATTTTCAGAAACTTTAGAGAGAATGAGTTATAGAAACGGAATGTTTACAGGTACTTTAAGAGAAAATAATCAGGTAAACATAGAAGCTGTAAAGGGTAGAACAAATGAGGGATCAGTGTTAATATTGTCGATTCCAGATGTAAGAAATAATGCATCAAGTCCAAGAATCGAGGGAGATCCATATTTAAAATCAATAAGTGCTTTTGAACAGGGAAATGAATTAAAGATGTATTTTTTTCTGAAGGAAGGTACAAGCTATACAGTATTTAACTCAAAAAAAGAATTTCAGATAAAATTTGAGAATCCAAATATTGTTTCAGATAGAGAGTCAGGAAGAATTAACAGGGAGAAAGAAGGTAAAGTAAAGGAACCTTCAAGAACTACTGATACTCCAGATAGAAGACCATCAAATAAAAAAGGTACATATACAATAGTTGTAGATCCAGGGCATGGAGGACATGATTCAGGAGCAGTAGGAAACGGTTATAGAGAAAAAGATCTTGCATTGCAGGTAGGATTAAAATTAGGAGAAGAATTAAGAAAAGACTATAACGTAATAATGACAAGAACAACAGATGTTTTTAAAACATTACAGGAAAGGCCTGAAATGGGTAATATCAGATCAGCTGATTTATTTGTTAGTGTACACCTTAATTCAAGTGGAAGTTCTTCTGCAAGTGGAACAGAAGTATATTATTATGCAAAAAAGGATGCTGACAATTATAGCAGAGACGTAGCAAAGTTTAATAGCAGTACAGTGGATAGTGGAATCGCAATGTCAGATTATGCATTAAAGGATATTAACTATAGAATGAATCAGACAAGAAGCTCTGCACTGGCACAGGATGTATTGGACGGTTTGTTAAATAACTTTGCAGTGAAGGACAGAGGAGTAAAAAATGCAAACTTTGCAGTACTAAGAGGAAGCAACTCTCCTTCCATACTTATTGAGCTAGGATTTGTGAGTAATTATTCTGATGTGTCACAATTTGTAAATGATTATGATCAGGAAAGAGCTGCTAAAAGTATAGCAGATGCGATAAGAAAACATTTTATGAAATAAAAGTAATTTAAAAAATGAAAAATGTGATAGGAGTTAAGCATGGAGGGGAATAATAAGGAAATAAAAAAAGAAAATACGGTAAAAACAAAAAAGAAAAATAATTTTTTCAGAAAAAATTTTATTGTAATATTTTTTGTTCTTTTAACTGGCAGTGTAATAGCAATAAATGAACATGATAAAAATAATACTGGAACAATAAATGTAGTTGTTGATTCAAATCTGACTAAAGCACCTGCGGAAAATCAACAGGCATTGGAAAAATTATCTATATTTGTTTATAATCCCCAGACAAAGCAGATTGAAGAGAAGGAAGCCGTTATAGAAAAACAGCAGAATCTTATCGAAGGAGATTACATAAATGAAATTATAAAAAGCTCTCCTTTTCTAACAAAAGATATGAAATTTCTGAGTGCATATAATTTAAAGACTGATGGTAAAAATATAGTTATAATAAAATTGAATGAAGCATTTTCAGGATTAAGAAAAAATAAGGAGCTATTTGATGGATTTACACAGTCAGTAGCAAGAACAATTTCAAATAATTTTCCTAATATACAGGGAATAAATATACAGATAGATGGAGAGGCAATTATTCAATAATTGCCTGCTTTTCATATAAGGAGACAGAAATGGATATAGAAAAAATTAAGGCAAATGTAAAAAGTCATCTTGATGAAAAAAGATATGCACATGTTGAAAGGGTTGCCAAATGTGCAAAAAGGCTGGCAAAAATTTATGGTGAAAATGAACAGGATGTGGAAGTGTCTGCCTATTTGCATGATATAGCAAAGTTTTTTGAGCTTTCACGTATGCTTGATTTAGTAAAGGGGAAATATCCTGAAGTTAAAGATGAAATGTCACATTCGACAGCAGTATTACATGGTTTTGCAGGTGCAGAATTTGTAAAAAACAACTATGACATTTACGGTGTTGACAATGAGGATATACTTGACGGAGTGAGATACCATACTATAGGAAGCGGTAATATGTCAACTTTAGCTAAGATAGTATATCTTGCAGATACGATAGAGGACGGAAGAAACTGGGAGGGTGTAGAAAAGGCAAGGAAACTTGCTGAAGAAAATCTGGATGAGGCAATAAAATATGAGATAGATACAAAACTTGAATATCTGATTTCAAAGGATAATATCATTCATCCGAACATCATTCTGTTCAGAAATTCTTTAATATATAAAAAATAAAGTTAAATAAGGTGAGAAATGAAAAATTTAGAAAAAGAACTGAAATATCTGAAACAGGTTCTGGAAGAATATGAATTTACGTTTCAGGAAATTTTACAGCTGCTGGAGTGGAGCCAGAAAAAGAGAAAGCTGTATAAACAGATTGTAAAGAGCTGGGAAGAAGACGGGGAAATTTACCTGAAAAGAAATGGGAAATACACGCTGCCTGAAAAGGAAGGCTTTCTCAGGGGAGAAATTTCAATTGGTAACGGAAACTTTGGATTTCTTGATATTCCCGGAGAAAAAAGTGTCTTTATACCTGGAAATTATTTAAATACTGCAATGAACGGAGATACGGTTCTTATAAGAATACTTAAGGACAGTAAATCTCCTGATAAGAGCAGGGAAGGTGAAGTCTATAAGATTGTAAAAAGGGACAGGGACATTGTTGTAGGAATATTTGAAAAGAGTATGAATTTCGGGTTTGTAAGGCCTAAAAATGCTCCAAGGGATATATATATTTCAAAGAAAAAGACAAAAGGTGCACAAACAGGGGATCTGGTCGCAGTAAAAATATATTTCTGGGGAGACAGCGAGAAAAAGCCTGAAGGTGAAGTGGTAAGCATAATTGGAAATCCTCAGGATACAGAAACTTTGATTTCGGCTCTTCTAATAGATAACGGAATACAGGAAAAGTTTTCAAATGAAGTAATAAAGGAAGTCGACAGGATAGAAGAAGATTTTTCTGCAGAAATTGAGGACAGGAAGGATTTGAGACATCTTAATATTATCACTATTGACGGAGCGGATGCAAAGGATCTGGATGATGCGGTATACGTTGAAAAAACTGATATCGGATACAAGCTGTATGTAAGTATTGCTGATGTTTCATACTATGTAAAGGAAGGAACGGAACTTGATACAGAAGCTCTGAAAAGGGGAAACTCCATTTACCTTGTTGACAGGGTAATACCCATGCTTCCAAGAAAACTTTCAAATAACCTGTGTTCATTGAATCCGCATGAGGACAAACTTACATTTACTGTAGAAATAGATTTTGATGCAAGAGGAAAAGTAATAAGAAATGATTTTTACAAGTCAGTTATGAAATCTAAATACAGAATGACCTATACAGATGTAAATAAAATATTTTCAGGTGATGAGGAACTGACTGAAAAATATAGAGCCATTCATAAAATGCTTACTGAAATGCTGGAACTTTCCCACATAATAAGAAATACGAAAAAGCGTAGAGGAAGCATAGACTTTGAACTGCCTGAAATAAAGGTTGTACTTGATGACAGTAAACTTGTCAAGAAAATAGAAGTAAGGGAAAGAGGGGAAGCGGAAAAGCTGATAGAAGATTTTATGGTTGCAGCAAATGAAGTTGTGGCTGAAAAGCTTTTCTGGGAAGAAATACCTGCCATATACAGGGTGCATGAGGATCCTGACAAGGCTAAGATAACTGTCCTGAATGAATCTCTGGCAAAATTTGGATACTATATAAAAAATCTGGATGACCTTCATCCGGGAAAATTTCAGACAATTATTGAAAAAACAACAGGACTTCCGGAAGGATATCTGATACATAAACTTATTTTGAGGGCGATGCAGAGGGCAAGATACGCAAATAAAAATCTGGGACATTTTGGACTGGCTTCAAAATATTATCTGCATTTTACTTCACCTATTAGAAGATATTCGGATCTTGTAGTCCATAG
>ERZ773056.621-NODE-621-length-18676-cov-5.327641_pt1 | contig 18676 bp, 16 predicted proteins | sample MGYA00580857_ERZ773056 | MGnify/ENA primary metagenome ERZ773056 (study PRJEB29015, sample SAMEA2737996) | human oral metagenome | biome: human oral; feature: human-associated habitat; material: dental | place: China | collected 2114 ... | reverse complement strand
AATGCTATCGAAGGAAATACTCTTACTTTGAAGGAAACTGACATCATACTTCAGTATAGAGTTACTGTGAAAGGGAAAAGTTTGAAGGATCATGAAGAAGTAAAGGGGCAGGAATACGCCATTAATTTTTTAAAGGAAATTATAAAAAAGATGAAAAATGGCTACCCTATTATAGTTATAAGAAATGAGGAAAGGGAAGAGTATTATACTGCATTGGAAATTGCACAGGCAAAGGCAGATGTTATTTTATAAAAAAAGCGAAGTAAAATGAAAGTTTTTTACATTTGACAAATATCAAAATATAGAGTATAATAATTTTAGTGATCGTACTACAAGAATAACCCACTTAATTGTGCGTTGTTGTAGACTGTAGAAAAAGCTCTTTCAATTTTGATAGGGCTTTTTTGCATTTTTGAGATAAAAGGGGGAAAGGGAATGGATAAGCCATTTAAAACTTTTAAGGAACAAGTTGAGATTTTAAATGGAGGAAACGGAGGTAAATTACGGGTAAAAACTGATGAGGAAACAATTTATTGTTTAATGAGGTATAATTATTATTCCATCATAAATTTTTATAAAGAACCTTTTTTAAAAGGGAAAGATTTAAATGGAAATGATATTTATAAATTGGGAGTTCATTTTAATCATTTGAAAGCATTGTATGATTTTGATAAAAGTTTGAGAATGTTGTTTTTTGATGTTTTGACACAATTGGAAAGAGCTTTTAAAACAGCAATTGCATATTATTATTCGGAATGCTATACAAATAAAGAAAGTTATTTGGAACTTAATAATTATTATGTTGGAGTTAGAAATGAAAATATACATCTTATTTCACATTTAGTAAAAAAACTAAATTTTTTAAAAAATAACAAAAGCAATAGTATAATAAAGCATTATAGTACAACAAAAGATAATATACCATTTTGGATAGTAATTAATTTTTTTACATTTGGAGAAATGAGCAGATTTTATTTGATTTTGGAAAATAGAGTACAAAATAAAATAATAAGCCATTTTAGAAATTTGTATAAAAATGAGTACACAAATTTACCTAAATTAAATAATAATTTTATAAAAACTTTTTTACGTACAAGTTCATTATTTAGAAACATAGCAGCACATAATGAAAGAATGTATGATTTTTCATCAAAAAATATTGTAAATATAAATAATATTATAGGTATAACAAATAATAAGAAACAAAAATTATTTACGATATACGAGGGACTTAAATTATTTTTATCAAAAGAAGAATATGAAAGTCTAACGGAAAAGTTACGAGAATTATTAAGTTTACTTGAATTTAAACTAAAGGACATTATAGATACAAATGATATTTTATATAAAATGGATTTTTCAAGAGATTGGAATAAAGAAAAGTAATTTTATGTAGAAAGGCAGGTGTTATTTATGGAAAGTGAATATAAGCAGATAAAGGAAACGACAGATAAGTATAAAAAGCAGAAATACTGGAAAATAGCTGTTGGACTTAATCAAGTTGATGATTTGAAACCATCAGAAGAACTCAAAAAGCTTGCCTATGATAATATAAATAACATCAAGACTTATGTTGAAGTGAAAGATGAGCTTCATAAGTATTATAGCAAAGTCAATAAAATTAATAAGTCAGAGTATGAGTGTGACCTTGTAAGTTTAAAAATTGTAGAATTACTGGATAATAGCAGTTTTAATTTGACTATAAATACTCTAAAAAATATCCATAAGGAACTTTTTGAAAATATTATTAACGAGGAATTTTGTGGTAAATTCAGAAAATTTGATATTCAGAAGTATGAAGATGTTTTAAATGGAGATAGTGCTAACTATGGGAATTTTAGGACGATTGAAGAGGACTTGAAGGATATAATCAGGGAATTGGATATTAGAAAATATAAAATTAAAGATATTAATGATGTGGTGAAATTAGCTGTAGACTGTGTGAAAAAAATATGGGATGTCCATCCATTTGTGGAAGGGAGCACTAGAACAACTACAGTATTTACATTGAAATTTTTATATTCTTTAGGAATTGCAGATGTTTCAAACAACCTGTTTAAAGATAATGTAAAATATTTCAGGGATTGTCTTGTTTTGGCCAATTATTCACAGCTTAACAGACATAATGAATTTATAAATCCTAATATTAAGCCGTTACATAGATTTTTTGAGAAATTTCTTATTGATGATGAACTTAAATTGATTGAAATAGAGCCTGTTCATAATAATAAATATTATGACAAGCTTGAAAACCCAAGTAAATTAATGGAATATGAGGAGCTTAATGAAGATTTGGATTTAGATTGGTAATTACTGTAGAAAAAGTTTTTTGATTTTTATTAAAATATCAAAAAAAAGAAAATACTGTATGAAACTTTTGTATTATGATTGGAATAAATAGAAATTACAGCAAACTAATTAATCGATAAAATATATACTTTGTATGTATAATAAACATAAAGGGGAGTGATGTTTTATGGCAACAGTTAATACAAGTATAAAGATAGATGAGGAAACTAAAAAAGAAGCACAGAAATTATTTAAAGATTTAGGATTAAGCCTTAGTACAGCAATTAATATATTTTTAAAACAGGCTATAAGAGAAAAAGGTATACCATTTTATGTAAATTCTTTACCTGAAAATTCAGAATTGGCTCAGGCATTCGAAGAAGCTAAACAAATTAAGGAAAATCCTTCAAACTATAAATCTTACAGCAATCCAGAAGAAATGTTCAAAGATATACTGGAAGAAGATTATCCCAACATTAGCAAAGGGTAGAAAACTTCCATCTAAAAATAAAGATCATAAATTAGTTAATAATTATGACGGAGCGCGAGAATGTCATATTACTCCTGACTGGTTATTGATTTATGAGATAGTTGAAAATAAATTATTGCTGATTTTATTGGCATCAGGAAGTCATAGCGAATTATTCTAGGTTTTAGATTAAAAATGAAGGGGTAAATGAAGATTTAGACTTGGACTGGTAGAAAAAATATGATAAAATAAACAGGAGATGGGGATAGAGATACAAATAAAAGTATGAAAGGACGTATAAAATGAGAATAAAATTAAGATTAGGAATGATAGTCATAATAATGATTATGCTACTTTTTTCTAAATGCAAACCAAGTTCAAAGGAGTATTTTTTAAGTAACCCTACAGATACTGCAGTTACTGTAAAGCTAGATTCAAAGGAGTATAAGTTGGAACCGCAATCTTTTCAAAAAATGAAATTGAAGGCAGGAACTCATAATTTACAGACTTCAACAGGAGAAAATGTTAACTTTATTGTTTATTATGACTCAGAAGGGGGTATAATAAATCCAACTAGATCAAGCTATATTATAGTGGAAATGGCTTATGGTTCCCTTACAAATTCAACAGGAGGAATATTGAGAGATTCTAATTTGATAATAGACGGAGTTGGATATGACATTCCAAATAAAGTCAGTGATAATATAATAATTGATAAAAATTTATATGAATGGAATTATGGAATAGATAAGGAACTTCCTAAAAAAGTGACTGCTGTAAAAGGACAGAAACAGGTGACAGAAACCAAAATTTTCACAAAAAAGCAGTTTATAGATTTTATTGAAGAAATATCTGGTGAAAAAGGCTATTATGAAGCAAATAAAAAGGATACAGGACAAAAAATAACTAGTGACGGTAAAACTGACAGTTATGCGGATGCAATGAAACTTTACAAAGGTGATTTTACTGTACCTGATTATAAGACACCTGGAATGAAGGAAGTTGTTCAAAAAATGGCTGATCTTAAAAAACAATATGTGAAAGCAGTTAAAGCTAGTGATCAAAAAAGAATAAAAAATGAAATGAAGAAAATTTTCAAAGAATTTGACAGTATTCATTCTGATATGAAAAAAAGAGTGGAAAGTGACCTTAACCTCCCATTTTACTATCCTTACATTTATTTCAAGCAGGGAACAATAGTATTGAACTAACTAATTATAGCTATTTTATCTGGAGATAAAAAAATAGAAAATATAGAATTAAAATAACCATGGAGGAAAAAATGAGTAATAAAATTTATGAAGCGGTAAACTGGAACACACCGGAAAATGATTATGTAGAGATGTTCTGGGAACAGAATTTAAAACAGTTCTGGATAGATACAGAGTATATTCCGTCAAAGGACATAGACAGCTGGCATTCTCTTGAGCCACAAATGAAGCTGGCTTATTTGCAGGTACTGGGAGGACTGACATTGCTGGATACTTTACAGAGTCATACAGGAATGCCAAAAATCATAGATCACATTGATTCGTTGCAATGCCGTTCAGTGCTGTCATATATGTGCATGATGGAAACAATTCATGCAAAGTCATATTCGACAATATTTACGACAGTTGCTTCTACAGCTGAAATCAATGAAACATTTAACTGGGTACAGGAAAATGAGCATCTGCAGTATAAGGCAACCAAAATAGATTATTATTACCAGAAGATGAATAATCCTAAGGCAACAAAGAGAGAGATTTATATGGCCTTATGTGCTTCGGTTTATCTGGAAACATATTTATTTTATAGTGGATTTTTCCTACCTTTATGGCTTGCAGGACAAGGTCAGATGGTGGCAAGCTGTGATATAATAAAGAAAATAATAGCAGATGAGTCTATTCATGGAGTATTTGTAGGACTTCTTTCACAGGAAATTTATGCTACATTTAGCGATGAGGAAAAGGAAAGTGTAAGAAAAGAACTGAAGGAGCTCCTGTACGATCTTTATGAAAATGAAGCAAGATATACTGATGAAGTATATGGGGATATAGGACTTACAGCAGATGTCAAGGAATATATAAGATACAATGCAAATAAAGCTCTTATGAATCTTGGATTTGAAGAGGAATTTGAAGTGAAGGATGTAAATCCTATTGTATTAAACGGACTGAACGTAGAAACAACTCAGCATGACTTTTTTTCTAAAAAGTCTACAAATTACGAAAAAGCATTGGAAGTTGTACATTTAAATGATGCTGACTTTGAATTTGAAGACAGTGAAATTAAATTGGATATTTAAAAAAATTACGGCTTTGATAAGATATATTGAAAAACAGTGAAAAAGAATTGTTTTTTATATGTATGTCTAAATAAGAGCCGTTTTTTCTTCAAATTTATTTATAAATACTTTCTTGATAAGTTTAGAATACGAATTAATATTATCTATATAAATAAATATAATACAGCTAAATAAGAAAAAAGATTTTTTAAAATGGAAAATATTATAAAAATAGTGTATAATATCATAGTAAGTTAAAAGGAGAAATATAACTGAAGGGTGAATATATATGGAGAAAAAGAATGTGCAATATGCTATTTTTGTTTTTAGTATAATTGCGGTTTTTTTGGCTATTTTAGGATATTCTGTAAGAAGAAAACTACTTGAAGAAAAAGAAATAAAAGCTGAAATTGAAAAATACAATAAATATGTTGCTTTTTATAATAAAGAAAGCTTTGCTATTTTAGGAGATTTTAGAAGTTATTATGTTGATACATTTACTAATGGCAAAGGAAAGCTGAAGAAACTTAAAAGAGTTGATTTGTTAAAGCTAAATACAGTGCGACAAAGATTAAATTTATTAGATGAAGTAATTTCTAAAATGGAAACAACAATCAGTGAAAAGCCAGAGTTTAAAAATACTGATAATTATATTGCAGAATATCTTGAAATAATCAAGGAAGAAAAAAAATTAGATACAGAGATATTGAATTACTATGAAAGTGGAATGTATAAGGAAGACAATTATGGAAGTGCTATATTTTTACACTCTAAGTTTTTGAATATTTCAAGAAAAAGTAATGAAAAATATGGAATATATGTTGAGGTAATGAAAACTCTTATAAAAAGCCAAAAAGAAAAAGAAATTGAAAGGCTTCGGAAAAAGAGCAGGAAAGCTGCTATGCACATGGTTTTGTTTATTAATGATACAGAAGAATTTTCACAGATTCTATTTTCAAGGAAACAAGTTGATTTCACAAAGATGGAAGTTCTAAAATTAAAGGATTTGGTTTCAGAAATGAAAAAGAAATATAAAAATCTGGAAATGGTTTCTGACAGACAGATAAAAAAGGAAAAATATTCTTTAGAAAGCTATAATAAAATTAGAAGTTATTCAAAGGAAATTGTTAATCTGAGCGAAAAAATAATCGAAAGTAAAAAAGACGATGAAGATATATATGTTTTATTATATGAATTTAGTGAAAATTATAAAAAAATTATAATTGAATATAATAAAATGTTGGAAAGTAAAAAGCAGTAATTTTATATGGAATATAATTATTATAAATAAAAAATTAAGAAAAAAGAAATAAGTATATTGCCAAAAAATTATATAATTAGAAAAACTGAAAGGAATGATTTAAAAAATGGAAATGAGAAAAAAAATAATAATGGGACTGATAGTTCTTTTAATTGCTATAAGCTGTGATAAAAAGAAAGATGATAAAACAGATGGAGATAATCCACAGAAAACAGTAGCAGAAACAGCCAAAGATTCTGAAAATATAAATGAAAATGAAATTAAAAAATACACAGAATACATTAATTTAAAAAATGTACCGAATGAGGAAGAATGGCAGGATTCTTTTAAAGAAGTGTTTAATAGGGAGTTTTCTGATGAAAAAGGAAATTTTAAAAAACCATCCACTAAAGGAATTGAAGAAATTATTAAAACTGAAGATACAATTAATATATTCTCTGAATATGTAAAAGATTTAGAAGAAAATATAAAAAAGAATCCGAAGTTTGATGAAGTGGATAAATCAGCTGAAAGTCTTGTACAATCTTTAAATAATGAAAAAAATGTGATAACAGAAATAGTGGGTTACTATAAAAATAAAAAATATGAGAAAGACAGTTTTGAAGAAGGAAAGAAACTGGCAGAAAAATATAAAAGTATCACTGAAGAAAGAAAAAATAGCTATAATCTATATTTGTTAGCATTAGATAAACTTTCTGAAAAAATAGTAGATAAAATAGCAAAAAAAGCAGAGACAGATGGAAAAAAAGCAATGGCAAGCTTGATTAAATATGTAAATGAAGCAAATAATTTTTCGAATATAGCATTTGCAAAGGAAAATCTGAAATTTGATAAGGAAGAAGTAAAAAAACTAAAAGAATTACAGAAAAAAATGCAGGAATCTTATAGTAAACTTAAAGAAACTACTGATGAAACTGCAAGTAAGGAAGGCATAAATATAGATGAATTTAAGGAAATTAAGAAAAATTCTGAAGAATTGCTTGAAAATGCAGATAAAATGATTAAAGCTGCAGAAAATAATTCTCAGAAAGATGTTGCAGTATATGCAAGTAAATTTTTAAATGCACATAGTAAAACAGTGGATGGATATAATATAATTTCAGCTAAAAAGTAAGTTATGAAAAATGTGTTAATTTGTTAAAAAATGAATAGAGAGGATAAAAAATAGATAAGGATAAAAGATGAAAATAATAATATCACCAAGTAAAACAAAAAAGATAGGAGTTTTGAATGGAGTTGACAGATTTGAAACTCCTATTTTTTCTAAAATAACTGATAAAATAGTAACAGAAATATCAAAGTTTTCAGTAGAAGATATAGAATGTAAATTTAAACTAAAAAGCGAACAAGCTAAAAAATTATCGGACTTTTATAAGAGCTTTAAAAATAAAAAATTTGGACATGCAATTTCTACCTATACTGGAGTTGCATATAGGGAAATACATGCAGATGAATTGAATACTGAAGAACAGAATTTTATGGAAGAGAATTTAAGAATACTATCAGCATTATATGGTGTACTTACTCCATTTACTAAGTTAAAAGAATATAGGCTTGATATGATAAATTCAATTTTTCCGGATAAATCACTTTATGAAATATGGAAAAAAGAAATAAATGATTATTTTAGAAATGAGGATTTTATAATAAATTTGGCTTCAAAAGAGTATTCTAAAATACTTTCAACAGATAATATTTACAATTTTGAGTTTTATGATGAGAAAGATGGTAAACTGAAACAGATAAGCACTAATTCTAAGAAAATGCGTGGCTTTACTGTAAATTATATTATAAAAAACAGAATAACTGACGTTATTCTGTTAAAAAATATATCTTTAAATGGATATAAATATAATGAAAAAATGTCTGATGAAAGAAAATATGTGTATATAAAATAAAAAATAGACTATTTTAAAATAGAAAAATTTAAAGCAAAGCATTTTATTTCTTTTCAATCTTTCCATCTTCACTTACAGAAAGGCCATTCCCTTCGGGAAAATCACTTTTATTAAGGGAAATTATCTCTTTAACAGCATATTTGTTTCCATCAATGAAGGGACCGTATGTCCCTTTAGTCTGCCTAACTGGTATTGTTTCTCCTTCAATAAAATTTCCTTTACTATCTAGAATAATTTTAAAAATTGGAGCAATACCACTTGATCCCTTTAAATTAAATTTTCCATATGTGGCAAAATTTCCTGCACTGTAGGAAATAAATTTATTCTTGTACAGTTCTATTGCACGGGTTACATGAGGACCTTGACCAAAAATTATGTCAGCGCCTGCATCTACAGCCATTCTGGCAAATTCAAATACATTTCCTCTGTTCTCACCAAAATATATTTCTTTTTTTCTGGTAATATGTTCCTTTCCATTTCCTTCAGCACCTCCGTGAAACATTACTATAACAATGTCAACTTTGCTTTTGAGGGATTTTATCAGTTCAGCAGCATATTCATAATTGTTTAAATTCACTGTTTTAGAAAGGGGTGTGAAAGATACAAAACCATATTTTAAATTATCCTTTTCAATTATAGCAGTTTCAGCTAATTTTTTTATTCCTGTATATTTTATGCCTAATTCATCAAGATTTTTCATTGTTTGCCTAATTCCTTCATCTCCAAAGTCATTGGAATGGTTATTTGCAATGCTTAAGTAGTCAAATCCTGCTTTCTTGAGATATTGACCGTATTTTGAAGGAGTTCTGAAAACAAAGCATACAGACGGATCAGAACAGCTTTTTGGGATTCCACCTTCGTCAAAGAGGGTACCTTCCAGATTTCCTATGGTAATGTCTGCATCCTGTAATATTTTTTCAGTATGAGATAATATGTTATAGTCATTTTTTGGAAGAAGGTTTTTCGAAGGATAGTTGCTTCCAAGCATTATATCTCCAACACCTATAATTGTAATTTTCTTGTTTTCTTTCTGAGATGTTTCTTTTTCATCAGGATTTTCTATTTTCTGATCTGAATTTAATTTGTTTTCCTGACTGGTAGAATTTTTATTATTACAGGAAAATAGTACTGATAATAGTAGAAATGAAAGAATTAATCTGATTCTTGGCATAAAAGCTCCTTCTATAATATATTTAGGCTAGTAAAGGTAACCTATAACCTCTTATTGAATCTATGTTGTACAGAATGTTTTTATGTTTATATTTTCATAGGATAATTATATCTGTTTTTGTAATATAATTCAATAAATACTTTATAAAAAATGAGATATATGATATAATTTATAAAAAATTGAATTGAGAAGGAGAATATTTTGAAAAAAAGCAGGATATATAAAATATTTTTATTTATTTTAGTGAACTTGACGGTATTTTCCAATATAAAAAATGATGATAAAATCAGGGCAGAAAATAATAATAATATAAAAATAGCAGAAGAGAAAGTCGAAATTATCAATAAAGATGAAGATGACGGTTATATTTATTTAGATAGAATAACTGAAGAAGCAGCAGAAGAGAAAACAAAAAAGGAAAGTAAGCTGGTTAAGATAATAAATAAAATTGATGATAAAATTAATCCTGTATTAAATTTTTATACACCTGCATCATACGGAAACTGGTATTTGATAAAAACAACAAATAAAACCGAAACTGAATATGAAAATGTGAGGTATAATTTTAAACAGGAAGAAAATGGATATAGAATAATAAAGACATACTATGTTCCTGATAGAAAAATATGGATGGAATACAATGAGAGAGGATGGATACAGGAAAAAAAAGGAAAAGTTTATCTAAAGACAGAAAATAAACGATTTAAGAGTTTTGCAAATGAGATAATTTACTTTGATAAGGATTATAAATATATGATTATAAAGTATGCAGCAGATGGCTCTATTAAATTACTTTCAAAATTTCCGATAAATAAAATAATGATAGAAGATAATGAAAGAGAAAGACTGGAAGAAAAACTGGAAAAAATTGAGAGCACAAAGAAGCTATATGATGTGAAATATGATCCAAATTTAAAAAATGAAAAAGAAGGAATGGATTTTGAGAAAAAAATTCAGGAAGAGAGAGCAAAAAAAATAGAAAAACAGATAATAGAAAATTATGAAAATTTTTTTAAAATAGATTAGAAAATAAAAATGTATCGAAACAAATTTGATTTTTGAGAAAATATAAATAAATTTCTAAATTTAGAATGAAATAGCAGGAGAATTATGAAAAATATATTGAAATTTTTTTATGCGATTATTGTAATATTACTGATAACAGCTCTTACAGTTTTTTATAACTTTTTTGTAGCTAGAAAAGAGTATAAAAATGTAAATGTAAATGTAAAGAAAGGTACTAATTTTAGTCAGATATATAAAGATTTAAAATTAAATTTTGGAATATTAGACAGGATATATCTTAAAACATTGGGAGAAGATTTTAAACTGAAAATAGGAACATATAAATTTAATGGAAAACTGTCAAAATATGAAATTCTAAAAAAATTAAAAAATAAGGATTCAAATGGTATAAAAGTAACAATACCAGAAGGATTTACTAAAAAACAGGTTTATGAAAGACTTGAAGCATTGGGTTTAGGTTCGGAAAACGAGATAAATAAAGCTTTAAGTGAAATTAATTTTCCTTATCCTCATGAAAATAACAATTTTGAAGGATATTTTTATCCGGAAACTTATATATTTAATGAGGGAGTAACGACAAAACAGGTTTTACAAACTATTTTAAATGAATTTTTGAAAAAGTTTCCGCCTGAAAAATATCCAGATAAACAGAAGTTTTATGATCAGCTAAAATTGGCTTCAATCGTAGAAGCAGAAGTATCTGATCCTACTGATAAGCCTAAAGTAGCAGGGATTTTTATAAAGAGGCTTGAAATAGATATGAAACTTGAATCAGATGCCACTCTAAAATATGAATTGGGAAGACAGGCGTTGAGAGGTGAACTTAAAACAAAAGAAACACCTTATAATTCTTACAAGGTAAAAGGGCTTCCACCAACACCAATTGGAAATCCACCTGTTGAAACATTTAGAGCAGTGGAAAAGGCAGAGGTTAATGACGATTTGTTTTTCTTTACTTACAAAGGAAAAACTTATTATTCAAAAACCCATGAAGAACATTTAAAAAAGAGAAGGGAAAGTGGCCAATTAAAATAAAAGCAGGGATTAAAAATATGTTTGATATAGGAAAAATGAAGAAAAAAGTGGAAGAACTTAAAAAAAGTGGTTTAATAAAGAAAAATGAAAAAATACTAGTAGCTTTTTCAGGTGGACCAGATTCAGTTTTTTTATATAATTTGCTATTTTTTCTAAGGGAATATTATTCGATTGAGATTTCATTGATTTATGTAAATCATAATTTAAGGAAAGATGTAAAAAATGATTTGAATTTCGTTGAAGAATTTTCAAAGGAAAATAATGTTCCGTTATATATTGAAAGTGTAGATGTAAGAAAATATGGAGCTGAAAACAAAAAATCTATAGAGCTTGCTGCAAGGGAATTACGGTATGAAGCTATTGAAAAAGTACTGCAAAATTTGAATTATGACAAAATTGCCACAGGACACAATCTTGATGATAATATTGAAACTTTTATTTTTAGACTGTTGAGAGGGACTTCGTTAAAAGGACTGAAGGGAATACCTTCAGAAAGGAAAAATATTATAAGGCCGATATTACAGTTTGAAAAAAAAGAAATTTTAAACTATTTGCAGGAAAATAAAAAAAGTTATATAATAGATTATACGAATAGTGAAAATGACTATACAAGAAATTATATACGAAATGAAATTTTTCCAATGTTTGTGAATATAAATCCTACTTTTAGAAATAAAGTTAATGAGCTTATTCAGGAAATAAATAATAAAGAAAGCCTAAAAACTTATATTTCAGAAGAAAAAAATACAAAGGAAAAATTTGTCCAGTACTTGGAAAAATATGATGTGGAACTATCAAGAAAAAAGATAGACCAGATTTATGAAACTCTTTACAATGAAAATGGGGATATGAATATGAATGGTTCGAAGGAGTTTTATCTGGGAAATGGTAAGATATTAAGAAAAAAATATGATAAATTGGAAGTGATAATGGAGGAAAAAAAGGAAGTTGATGAAGAAAGAGTTGAAATAAAACAAGATATTCCAATAAAATGGTATGATTATAATATAATTTTGACAGACAACATTTTAAATACTAAAAGTATGGAAGATTTTAAAGAAGGAAATGTGACTTTCTTAAAATTTACTGAGAAATGTGAAGATGAAAATTATAAAATATTTGTTAGAAAAAGAATAGAAGGAGATGCCATTTTATTAAATAATTTAGGACATAAGAAATTAAAGAAAATATTGATTGATGAGAAAATACCAAAATGGGAAAGAGATAAAATTCCTGTTTTTGAAATGGAGTATAAGAAAAATAATAGAAATATAAGCAGAATATTAGGCATTGGTGATATAAAATTTTCAAAATATATTAAAAAAGAAGAAGTCAAAAATAAATCAGAAAACAATGAAATGTTGCTAATAATAGGGAGGAAAAATGGACGATAAAAATAAAGATGACATCAGAAGAAGGTTAGAAGAGTTACGAAAAGAAAATAATAGAAAAAAAGGTGGAAATGATGGAGGTAAAAAACCCTTCCTTAGTTCGCCACTTGTATTTATTATGATAATATTGCTATTTTTTACATTTGTATTTTATACACAGGATGTACAGAGTTACTTTCAGGATAAAAAGGAAGTTCCTTATACAGAGTTTGTAGCTAATATTAAAAATGGCAAGTTTAGAAAAATAGAAGAAAAAGACGATAAGTTAGTTTCAGTTGTTAGGGAAAACAATAAAGATGTTGTTTATTCCACTAGAAAGATAACTGAAAGAGTAGGAAATGATCCTAACATTGTTAATGCAGTAAATACTAAAAAAGTAGAACTTGTAGTTGGAGCACCTTCTCAAGGAGCAGTGTTTCTGGCAATAGTTCTTAATTTTCTGCCGGTAATAATAATGATAATACTGATGATATATCTGGGAAGAAGAATGATGGGAAATGGTCAGGGAGGTCCTGGAAATATCTTCGGTTTTGGTAAATCAAGAGCTGACAAGCTTGATAAAAAGCCTGATGTAAAGTTTGATGATGTAGCGGGTGTTGATGGAGCGAAGGAAGAACTGAAAGAAGTGGTTGATTTCCTGAAAAATCCTGAGAAATATACAAAGGCAGGAGCAAGAGTTCCTAAAGGAGTTCTTTTACTTGGAAGACCGGGGACAGGGAAGACATTACTTGCAAAGGCTGTTGCTGGAGAATCAGGAGCTTCATTCTTTAGTATTTCAGGATCAGAATTTGTTGAAATGTTTGTTGGAGTGGGAGCTTCAAGAGTAAGAGACCTTTTTGAAAAGGCAAAGAGCTCAAGTCCTTCAATAATATTTATAGATGAAATTGATGCAATCGGTAGAAAAAGAAGCGTTGGAAAAAACAGTGGAAGTAATGATGAAAGAGAACAGACATTAAATCAGCTTCTTGTGGAAATGGACGGTTTTGAAACTGATGCAAAAGTAATAGTTATAGCGGCAACAAACAGGGAAGATGTACTGGATCCGGCATTATTGAGAGCAGGAAGATTTGACAGAAGAATAAATGTTGATGCACCTGATTTACAAGGAAGAGTTGCGATATTGAAGGTACATGCTAAAAATAAAAAATTGGCTGATGATGTAAGACTTGAAGATATAGCAAAAATAACTCCAGGATTTGTAGGTGCAGATTTGGCGAATTTATTGAATGAAGCTGCAATACTTGCTGCAAGAAGATCTTCTGATACAATAAAAATGGAAGACTTAGATGAAGCTGTTGATAAAATCGGAATGGGATTAGGTCAAAAAGGAAAAATCATTAAACCTGAAGAGAAAAGACTGCTTGCTTATCATGAAGCTGGACATGCTGTAATGACTGAGCTGACACCGGGAGCAGATCCTGTACATAAAGTTACTATTATTCCTAGAGGAGATGCTGGAGGATTTATGATGCCTCTTCCTGAAGAAAAGCTTGTTACAACAAGTAGGGAAATGTTGGCAGAAATAAAAGTTCTTTTTGGTGGAAGGGCAGCTGAAGATTTAGTTCTGGATGATATAAGTACAGGAGCATATTCTGATATAAAGAGGGCTACAAGGCTTGCAAGAGCATATGTGGAAAGCGTCGGAATGAGTAAGAAGTTAGGACCTGTAAACCTTGAAAATTCTGATGAAGAGTTTACTTTCACTTCAAATAAGAGTAATGAAACTATAAGAGAAATTGATCTTGAAATAAGACAGATACTTAATGATGAATATCGTCAGACAGTTGAAACTTTAAGGGAAAATAGGGAAAAGCTTGATGGAATTGCTGAACTGCTATTGAAAAAAGAAACAATAACAGGGGATGAAGTAAGAAAGATAATTTCGGGAGTTTCTGTTCAGGAACTGCTGGGAAATTCTGAGAAAAAAGATTCTTCTGATTTAGAAAATAAACAGGAAAGTAAAACTCAAGAAATAAAGAATTCAGAGAATGTAACAAACAATAATTCTTCTGAAAATAGCTCAGTGGAAGAAAAGCCTGTTGAAAATAAAGAAGAAGAGATAAAGGAAGAAATAAAAGAAGCAAAATCTGAAGAAATAAAAAATGAGGAAAGTGCAAAAGAAGAAACAAAGCCAGAAGAGGTAAATAATAATGAAAACTTTTCCCAGGAAAATAATATAACTTCAGAACATCAGGAAGTACAGAATCAGAATAAAGAAAACACTGAAAATATTCAAAATCCTACGAATGTCGAAAATAATATTCATCAGGTAAATCAGGAAATAGCTGAAAATGATAAGATTTCAGAAAAATATCCGGAAAATGATAATAATAGTAGTAACGGAGAAAATATAGAGACTGTAAATAATATTTCAGAAGAATCTTTCGGAGAATCTGTTAATAATGACAATATAGTATCAGATGTTTTTGAAAAGAATGAAGAAGAAAGTCATAAATGTGAAAGTTCAGACAATGGAACAGAAGAATTGAAAGTAGATACAGATAATTTCAGTGGTATATCTAAGGAATTTGTTCAGGAAAATCCAGAAATAGAGATAAAATCAGATGAAAAAACTGATGATGAGGCTCAAAATGATAGTGGTAATAATGAAATAGGAGAAAAAATTAAAGAAAAAAAAGAAAAAAAGATAGAATTGCCTTCTTTTATGAGATAAAAGTATTGTGTGAAAATGAGATAATCAGGTAGTTCTATACTATGAACAAATAAACATGACAATATTTTGAAAATAATATAATAAGGCTGTCTTATAGAAGTGTTCTGAGACAGCCCTTCTTATATTTTACCTAAATATAGAAAAACTAGATAACATCTTTAAATTTTTGAATATTTTCTTATTTGAATATTCTCTTTAATGTAATAACTACTTAATGGTTATTATAATTTATATCAAATTATAATAAATAAATTTTTTATTAAAAAATCCCAAAACCATTGATTTCTATAAATCTAAATAGTAAATCATTTAATACCTTTTCATTTTTATGTTTATCGTATGGTAAAGTGAAAATACCGTTTTTATTGTTCCAAAGAGTGTCGTAGTAGTTTAATACATCTTTAGAAATCTTCTGATCATATGTAGAAATAATTTTTATCTCATTTTCAAGATTGTAATTTCTTAAATTTCTTCTTGTGAAGTTTGTAGAGCCAGCATAAGTAATCATATAATCCTTTCTTAAAATGGAAAGCATCTTAACATGATACATTTCTTCCCCTTTGTTGTAAAAACGGACATTAATTTTATAATTATGTTTTCTTGCGTATTTCATAAGTTCCCCGGCAGCAGCTTTGTTCGGAAGTCCAGCTGTAGAATTATTAAGAATGATCTGGAATTCAACTCCTCTTTTGGCGGCTTTTCTTATACTGTTTATAATTCCTCTGTCAGAAAGAAAAAACTGTGCGATTATTATTTTATCATTACTTGTTGAATTTTCAATTTCTCTTGTTATATTGATAGCAGTCTGTCCTTCTGTAAAATATTGCAGTTTTAAGCTATTGTTTTCAGAAAATGGAATATGACTGAAATCTTTATCTGGAAGACTTTGTTTTAAGCTACCGTCTGGCTTTGTAATTTTTGCAACAGGCTTTTCTGCATTATAGATTTCCTTAATAATAGGTGATGAAAACTTAAAGGCAACATTGGAATGTTTGGAACCTTCAGCATGTGGATTAGCTGAAGTAAGCATTGCAGTAGATTCATTCATAATCAGTTTACGATGGTCAGCTTTAGCATTTAATGCTCTTAATATACTTCGTATAGTAACTTTGTCAGTTCCTTCGTAAACAGGATTTTTACGTTTTCCTACATTTTTAGGGTTACCAAAAGGACGAATAAATAAACGCCATGGTTTTGAATAAAGAGGTAAAGGATCCCTCAATTTTGCTAAATCGACATATCCTATTTTAACTCCTGCTTCTTCCAGCTTTTTATGAGTAGGATTATCAAATGCACCATAAAAGGTGTTGCTTTCATCTAAAATTAGATAAATTTCAACATTTGGGTCCTTTTTTCTTTTTTCCAGTATTTTTTCAGAAAATTCAGTAGCAATGTCTATCGGCTGTAATTTTTCCCTGACACCTTTACCAAGAAAATCATTAAACACAAAAATGTCCATAAGAAAAAAATCCTGTGCTTCATCTAGAATTTTGTAAGCTTCATCCCATATTTGCCTATCAAATTTTCTTTCACCGTCAGCTTCATAATTTAGATCATAATAAAAATCAACATTATCAGCATTGTAAATCTCAGATTTCGTTGCTAATCCTTCTGGTAGGGAAGTACATGAAAAAATTTTAAATAACAGGCAGAATGTAAAAAATGCATATTTATATCTCATCTTTATATTGCTCCTTTCTTTTATTTTTAACATTATAACACATTTTATAGGTTATTTATACAATTAAAAGTTCTATTGAAATTTTTTCAAAAATTTGGTATTATCTTAGTAAATAAAGAAAATTAAAAGATATGTCTAAATAATTTAAAAGTTTACAATTTTAGCTTAAAATAGAAAATTTTAGATTATTCTATTCAAATGGACTTTATTTTAAACAATGAAATTTAAAACGGATTTAGAGAAAGGAGAAAAATGAAAAAGAAAATATTGTTATTAACAGGATTGCTTCTAGTGATGTCAGCAGTAAGCTATTCAGCACCGAAGAACAGTCTGGAAGATAACTTGAACGCAATAGAAGGAAAGTTTAATGCCCTTTTAGAAAAGGAAGCTCAAAGAAAGCGTGAAATGGAGGCACAGAAGGCACAGCTTGAGGCAGAGGTTGCTGAGCTGAAGAGTCAGGAAGAAGGAAAAGATAAAGTTAAGGAAAAACTGAATAAGGATTCAGAAGTGAGATGGTATAGAGACAAGTATAAACACATCAGAAAAGAATACGAGACATACTATAAGAACTTGTCAAAGCTCATAAGTGAAAAGGAACAGAAGATAGCAGAGCTGGAACAGCTTCTTGCAATAATGGGGAACTAATTGACAGAAAAGAGAAGATAGGAAAGGAAGGAAGATATGAAAAAACTAATGTTAGCAGGACTTCTGCTTGCACTGGGAAGTACGGCAATGGCGGCAGAAAGTGCCCAAAGTGTTCTTAAGAAAGCAAGGGAGGACTACTATAAGCAACAGGAGGCACAGAAAAAGGCCGGAAGAGTATCAGAGAGAGTGGAAAAAGTAAAGAGAGAAAAGACATCTGATAATGTAGATGAAATAGAAGTAGTAGAAGTAGAAGAGGAAGAAGCAAAGCCAAGAACAGCCATGGAAAAACTGGAATACAATGCTAACAAGGCAGCATTAAAGGTAGACTTTTATGAGAGAGTAGTAAGAAGTGTTGAAAGAGAAGAGAAGGAACTTGAAAACTATGAGGGTACATTAAAGTTGAACAAAGTGAAAGAAAAGAAGATGAAGAGATCTGAAGAGAGAAGAGAAAAAGTACAAAAGAAAAAGAAATAGGATAGTGGAAAAGAACTTAAAGAAAGACTAACTATTAAAAGTCAAGAGGTAAAATGAAAAAAATATAATGATTGATATTGTTAAAAACTGAATAAAAATAAGCATGAAAAAATACCCTGGAGTTCAAGAATTTAAAAACAGGGTTAGCAAAGTATTTGTCTTTTAAATTAATTTTTTCAAAAATTAGTTTGCAATCAGGCAAAAACTAACTTTGTACTTGGTAAGGTTCATCTTTAGTTAAAACAGCAAAAATGGTATGAACAAGCTTTCTAGCAACAGCATTGGTAGCAACTAGATGGTGCTTTCCTTCCGTAATTTTCTTTTGGTAATAATCAGAAAAAACAGGATCGCAAAATTCAGCTCTAAGAGCAGATTGAAACAAAGCACGCCTTAAAT
>ERZ773056.619-NODE-619-length-18692-cov-5.860439_pt1 | contig 18692 bp, 16 predicted proteins | sample MGYA00580857_ERZ773056 | MGnify/ENA primary metagenome ERZ773056 (study PRJEB29015, sample SAMEA2737996) | human oral metagenome | biome: human oral; feature: human-associated habitat; material: dental | place: China | collected 2114 ... | reverse complement strand
AATTACTGGAGTCACAAGGACACGAAGTTGTTGATTTTGGGCCTTTTAGTGAAGAATCTTGTGATTTGCCTGATTTTATCTATCCTGCTTCGCTCGCAGTAAGTAAAGGTGAAGTTGACAGAGGAATTTTCATTGACGGAGTTGGCTATGGAAGCGCCTTAATTGCAAACAAAATCTATGGTGTATATGCCGCTATTTGTCAAGATCCATTCTGCGCTGGGCTAGCCCGTTCCCACTCAAACACAAACGTACTTTGCCTTGGCGGAAAAATCATCGGTTCTGCCATCGCACAGGAAATCGTAAAAACATGGATGACTACTGATTATTTAATAAATGAGAAAAAATATACAGATAGAGTGGATAAGGTTGTAGCGATTGCTGAAAAACACATTAGAAAAGATGTTTAATTTAAATTTTCTTAATACTATATTGGCAAGTCAAGTGCAACAAAAAATAAAAATAATTATTGCATTTTAGAAAAAAATACATTATAATACGTAGTATATAATTTTAAAACGAAAGGATGTATTTTAATGTTTAAAGAATTTAAGGAATTTATTTCAAAAGGAAATGTAATAGATTTAGCAGTCGGAGTTATTATAGGAGGAGCATTTGGAAAAATTGTAACTTCATTAGTTGATGATATGATTATGCCAATTATAGGGATTATATTAGGAAAAATTAATTTTACTGGTTTAAAACTTGTTATTACTCCTGCTCAAGGAAATAAACCTGAAGTGGCAGTATTGTATGGTAGTTTTATTCAAAATGTTGTAAACTTTTTAATAATGGCTTTTGTTATTTTTCTAATGGTCAAATTCATTAATAAATTAAGAAAAACTGACAAAGAAGCTGAAGAAGTTGTTAAAGAAGAAGTTCCAACTAAAGAAGAAGCGTTATTGGCAGAAATTAGAGATATTTTAAAAACTAAATAGTTATTATTATTAAGGAGAGATTATTGAGATCTCTCCGATTTTTACTTATATTTCCTGAAGTTGCAAATTTTATCATCTCGTTTAAATTTTTATTTCTATAACAATCTAAACTTTATCTCTTCCTCCTATTTATACTCATTCAAGTCAATCCCCTGATCCATTGCAGCAAAAATACAGCCACAATAACATTGTCTGTAAACATCATATTCCTTGCACATTTCAATCGAACGGCTATATCCGTTATTCTTTTTAAAATCTGAAGGAAGATATTTCACATCAAATATTTCCTGTATTTCAAGTCCGAGTGTATTAATCAGCTGACTATTTTTTTTAGGACTGAGCGTCAGTGCACTTCCAAAGTAGTCATAACCTAAATCCTGAGCTTTCTTTGCAACAATATCAAGTCTCATCTGAAAACACGAAGTACATCTGGCACCGCCTTCCTTTTCCTCTTCCAGTCCCTTCACTTTTTGAAAAAAACTCACAGGATTATACTCATCTTCAATAAAGCCTACATTATTTCCCGTTTTTTCATTGAAATTATCAATAAATTCCTTCTGTACAAGTGCTCTTTTCTCATATTCAGCTTTAGGATGGATATTGGAATTGGCAAAAAGTACAGTAACATCAGCATATTCTGAAAGAAATTCAAGAGTATATGTACTGCATGGTGCACAACAGCTGTGAATAAGTATTTTGGGCCTTACTTCGCTTTTTTTCCAGTCATCAACCAGTTTAGTCAATATTGTATGATAATTTATCTTCTGGTTTGGATTCATTCTTTCCAGAATTTCTTTTGCATCTTTTATATTTTTTTCTATCAAATCTATATCATTCCTTAAAATTTATCTGTTATTATATGCTTCCAATGCTCTTTTCAGAACTTTCATTCCATTTTCTATTTCAGTCAGATTATGCGTACAGAAGGAGAATCTTGCTTCTTTTGTACCTTTTCCTTTCTGCGAATAGAATCCTGGTCCCGTTGCAAAAGACAATGTCTGATTTTTATATCTGAATTCTGTCAGCAGCCATTTAATAAAGTTTTCTATATTGTCAACAGGAAGTTCCGCAACAATATAAAAGGCACTGCTTGGCTTAAATGAAACAATTCCAGGTATTTCCTTCAGATGATTGTACATAAGATCTCTTCTTACTTTGTATTCAAGTCTGACATTATCTATATATGTATCCAGTGTATTAATCAGGTTTGAGCTTGCAATCTGTTCTATCGTAGAAACTGACAGTCTTGCCTGGCAAAGTTTCAATGCCTGAGCAATAAATTCCTTATTTTTTGAAGCCAGAACACCTATTCTTGCACCGCATGCACTATAATGCTTGGAAATACTGTCTATCAGTATAGTTCTATCACTTATTTCGGGTATTGTCATAAACGACTGGTATTCAATTTCTTCATCATATATAAACTGTCTGTATACTTCGTCTGAAATAATATAAAGGTCATGTTTTATTGCAATTTCCTTAATAATTTCAACTTCTTCAGCAGTAAAAACTATTCCTGTAGGATTACTTGGGTTTGAAAACATTATTGCCCTAGTACGTGGTGTTATAAGTTTTTCAATTTCTTCCTTTGCAGGTAAGTGATAATGGTTTTCAATTACAGTTTCAATCGGTACTAAAACTGCTTCTGCAGTTTTTAAAAAACTCTCGTAGTTTGTGTAATATGGTTCAGGAATTAATACTTCATCTCCTGGATTACATATAGTCTGTAATGCTATCTGTATAGCCTCACTTCCCCCATGAGTAATGAGCATCTCATCAGGAGTTATATCAATACCGCTTTTTTCATATGATTTTGAAAAGGACTCCCTTAATTCCAGTATCCCCGCGGAATTGGCATATTTTACAATTTTTTCCTTAAAATTATTCAATCCTTCAAAAAATGTATCCGGTGTTTTTACATCCGGCTGTCCAATATGAAGCTCATACACTGTCACCCCATCTTTTTTTGCCTTATCAATAAGCGGAACCAGTTTTCTTATTGGTGAATACTGCATTCCTAAAATTCTATTTGAAAATTTCATAACTGTATAATAACTCTCTATCTTAGCTTTTTCATTTTATTGAGTTATTATTCTCCTTTCATTATTTGTAATTTTTTAACGAAAAAAGCTTAAAATAAGATGTATAAATTAAGCTCTTTCTATATTTTATTTTTTCTATTTCTTATTGTACTTTTCATTTAATGCCTTTAATATGGAATATGTTTCAACATCCATAACTCCATCATATTTTGAAGGTCTAAAGTGATGCTGAAAAGCTCTTACAACATTTTTAGCCTGTTTATCCCACTGATCACTTATATTTATTGAATAACCAAATTTTTTAAGCTCCTTCTGCATTTCTGAAACGGATATACTACTTAATCCTGAAGAATACTGACTTTCATAAGATTGTTTTGTTGCTTCATCATACCACATTCCTATATTATGTTTAGTATATAATTCTTTCCATGGAAATAATGGTCCTGGATCAGATTTTCTCTGAGGAGCTATATCAGAATGTCCTAATATATTTGTCGCTGGAATTTCATATTTTTCAGCCAAATATTTTACAAGAACAGCTACATTTTTTATCTGAAAAGTCTTATATGAAACAAAATGTCCAGAAGCATCTCCATCATTAACTATTTCTATCCCCAGTGAGCTGTCATTAAGATTTTTTGAATTTTTCCATTCACTGTCTCCCGCATGCCATGCTCTTTTTCCTTCAGGTACTAATGCAAAAACAGGATCATTTTTATCATCTGATACTAAAAAGTGAGCACTTACTTCATTTTTTGTAAGAGCACTCAGAGATTTATCTCTATTCAGGGCAGTATAATGAAGTATAATAAATCTTTCCCTGTAATTTTGGCCTACAGAATTATATTGAGAGTCAAGTGTTATACTTCCTGCTGAATTGCTTATAGTTCTAGTTCCTGAAACTTTGTCTGAATTTCCCCCATTACTTTTGTTATTCGTATCTTGAGAATCATCTGTATTATCAGCTTTATCTGATTTTGGTTTTATTATTTTCCCAAACACATTATAAGAATAAGCATTATTTACTGTAAAAGATACTAATGCTAGCATTAACATTATTCTAATTAGTTTCCTTTTCATTTTTTTCCTCCGCTTTTTTGTTTATTGATTTTTCATTAAAGAATAAAATGTATCCAATTCCTAAAAGACCTATAATTATTCTAAATGATGAAGTGATGCTATTGTCAAAATCACCCCATATAAAAAACGCTATGACTAAATTAAATACCGATATTAAAGTTAAAAACCAATTGAATTTGCTTTTTTTCACTGCATAAAAAACAAATAAAATACTTCCAAATATCATTAAAACTCTCCCTATTCCTAAAAAATAGATTAAGGCAGTATTGTTATTTAACAGATCATTCACATAAGGTGAACTGTTTAGCAGAACTCTTCCTATACCGGTATTTACAATTCCAGTTAAAAAAATTCCTTCAATTAATATTTTATCCCCTTTTGGTATATCTCTTTCCTTATTTAGAAAATGAAATATTATAATCCAAAATACAATTTCACATAAAAACTGAAAGCCTGTTATGAAAAAGACTTTTCTGTTTACGTAATCATTAAAAATAACAGTATAAAACAACATATTAGCAAATATATATAATAAAATTAGAACTATAGCTAATATTTTTTTATTAATATTCATATACACCTCTAGTTAACATAATCTAAGAATTTATTTATCCATTTTATGTAGATAGGACTGTTCTGCTGTAATTCCTCCATGTATTTATTATAATTTTCCTCATCATTATACACATTATATATGATAGGTGTCAATAATTTTAATGTAGGTGTCTTAAAAATTTCCTTATATATTAAATCATAAATTAAAGGTTTCTGCCCTTTTAACAATTGACTATTATATTTTTTTATCTCATAAAGAAGTACAATTAGGTTTATCTTTTTAAGATCGTTTTTCTGGTCATTTAATACGACTTTTACCTGATTAGTGAAAAGTTTTTTGTATCTCCATGCCTGAAATTCCTTATCTCTGTTATTTGCCATGAGAAATTTTACTTTCTGACTATATAAAACTAAATTATCAAAATCATTTTCATATTTCACCTGATTTTTATTAATACATTTAAAGAAAGCATTAAATTTATCAATCATTTCATTCTGTACATTATAAAGTTCTTTTAATTCATAAATTTTACTGACTAATCTTATTTTAGCTTCATTTGCATAGTCATAAAGATAAATTTCAATATCGTATTTTTCGTAGCTGTTAGGAACTTTAGCTATATTTCCTGATAAAACATAATCTAATTTCGGATTTTGTTTTTTTATTAAATTTATATAATCTACGCTATACTTTTTTCTGGAAACAAAAATTTTATCTTTATTATGATAAATTGCAACTTGATAGTTTAAATTACTTTTATAGTGTAATGTTTCATTTAACTGTAATGGCAATGAAACTGCAAGATTTTCTGCAAAGTCAGATTGTTCTCCTAATGCTGTAAAAGACAGTATAAGAAGGTTAGGCTTTCCTCTTTCATTATTATTCAGTAACCAGTCAGGTTCATTAAAATTATAGTACCAGAGAGGATAATTTGTAGAAAAGAAACTGTTTCCTGTTTCCTTTTTTCCATTTTCTTCAGATTCTGAACGAATTTTCAAAAATTCATCTTCATACGCTATAAATTTATCAAAAAATTCAGGCCATGAATATTTTGAAGTAAATTTACATAATTCAAGCCCTTTTTTGAAATCCTTCTTAGCTTTATAATATTCCAGTATATTTAAAGTAGTGTATGCTCCATGTTTTTCAGGAATGTAAAAAGGAAAAACATATTCCTCAAGTTCTTCAAATAAGTTATTTAAACTGTAAATTCCTGAAGCAACAGCCATAGTTTCAGAATTATAGCCGGATTCACGTAAGGCTTCCTTTAAGTATTTATTTCCGTTATTTTTATCTCCTCTTTTAAAATAATCCGTTGCCAGTGTAAGTTTTGCCCTCCAAGAACCCTTTTCAGAAGAAAACTTTTCAAGCAGCCGTATATATTCCTGTGTTCCCTTTCTTCTAATTAGTTTAAAATAATTTCTAAAAGCTTCAACAGAATTTGGATTAAGTTTTAAAGCTTTAAGATACGCTGATTCGGCTTCCCATGTTCTTCCTGCACCTTCCAGTGCAATTGCATAATTTACATATATTGATTCTGATGCTGCTCCTGTAGAAATATATTTCTTATATATTTCAATTGCCTGATCATACGAATCTGTCTTTATATAATATGTCCCTAAAATATTAGTTTTTCTCTCTCTATTCTTGTCCAGAGAATATATTCTGAAACAAGCCTCCTGCACCTCAGAATATGCTTCCTTTGAAAACGCATCCAGCACAATAGGATATAACCCTTCTATATTATCCCAATTTTCTTTTATAGAAGGATTTAATTTCTTTTCTACCCATTTCTTTTTTTCAACTCTATGCTCTTTACCAAATTCATCATAGTAGGATATTTTTTCCACTTCTTCCGGTTCGGCTTTTTCAGGAAGAGGATTTTCGACTATATTTTTTAAAACATCTTTATTTTCAGATGTATCTTTATTGATGTCATCGTCTGATTGTCTAAATAGATTGAAAATTTTCATGTATCCTCCTAAAAATATTATGACTTTTTTTATTAAAATATACTTATATAATACCAATTTTCTTTATTTTTTTCAAATAAAATTTCTTTCTAATTTCTGCTTTGATTAAGATTTCTTTAAATCCATATATTCTACGTTCAAATATATAACAGAAATTAATATAAGATAAAAAATATTTAATAGACTACTTAATATTGCAGATATTCCAATTATTAAAAATCTATATTTTGAAAATAATGTTGCAAAATTTAAAATATTGAAGGGAAGACTAAGCAATATATTTAAAATTACAAGTAATACCACAGGAAGTATAATTCTCATTTTATTTTTTTTACATAAATGAAAATTATAAATAAGTGCTTCATATATACTTACTCTTCTTAAAAAATAAATCTGAACAAAATATAATGTTTTTAAGATAAAAATTACACCAACCACAAAAAGTGTGACATATATAAGAAAATTAATAGTTGATATATTTTTCATATTGCTCAAGGTAATGTCTGCTGTACCTGATATTATAAAATAAAATATAAATATTATAATCCATATTATAACTATCAGTATCATAATAACTATTAAAAATGCAAATGCTGTACAGAATATTTTGAAAAACTTCAGTACAGTTTCTCCTAAAGATTTTTCTTCACTTTCCTCAATAACTGCTCCTGTTTTGTTTAAAATAACTCCTGAAATAAGAAGCAAAATAACCGATATTACTAGAACAACCATTGCAGAATACCAGTAATCCCTAATTCCAATCATATTGTTACTTCTTAATATTTCCAACGTTTTCAAAAATCCCCGGTACTTTTCAGTAATAAGCTGTCCTGAAACATTAAGTATAATAAAGAATATTAAAAGTATGTTATTTTTTATAAATATTTTTTTCAAAATATCAAATGTTAGATTATAATATTCACCGATTTTTAAGTATCTTTCTTCTAATTGTTGCTTTATCTCATTCATATTTTTTCCTCTTTCAAATAGTTTTGCATTTATTATAGCATATTTTTGTTATTATAGAAATAATTTTCAAATGAAATTATAATTTTTATTTGTTACAATATAAAACATATAGAGGAGGTAAATTTCATGAAAAAATTTGTTATCACATTATTTTCACTTATCGCAATAAGCACTACAGCTGCTATAAATCCAAATACAAGACCTAAGTCATCAGGAACTTATTATTCAGAACAATATAGAATTTTAGATAACAGAAATTACTATACAACTAACGATACATTTTTATCTAATGGTCTTGTTGTAAGTTTGAATGATAACCAGCCTATTACAGGATCTCTGGTTGAGTATGGTTATAATAATGGAGTACAATCTATAAAAAATTATAAAAATGGAGTGCTTGATGGGAAAGTCTATTACCTTAATGGAGACGGAGGTGTATCTACAGTTTCAGAATATAAAAATGGACAAAAAAATGGAGAAGAAATTAACTTTAGTTTTTCTACTGGATATTCAAGTATAATAAGTTCTTATAAAAATGGAGTTTTAGACGGTCCAAGATATGAATTTGACGATAAAGGAAGCCTTATTTCTGCTTCTGAATACAGTAATGGTGTTAAAGAAGGAAACGAAATAAAATTTTCTGAAGGAAGAAAAATTCAGGAAGATATTTATAAAAATGGTAGAAAAAATGGAAAATCTGTTTCATACTATACAGATGGAAGTATTAAATCAGAAGGAATATACAGGGACAATTTAAGAGATAAAGAATGGAGCTGGTATTTTTCAGCAGCAGAAGGAAAAAATGTAAAAAGACTTACAGAAGTTTATGATTACGGAAAATTAAAACAGATTAGAGGACAATACCCTGATGGATCTAAAGAAAGAAAAGCTGATCTGGTAAATGGTAACGGAGATTTTGAACAGTATTATAATAATGGTGCTATAAAATTAAAAGGAAAAATAAAAAATTATGCTGCTGACGGAACTTGGATAGTTTATGATCTGAGAGGAGTTCCTGTAGCAAGAAACAGTTTTAATGTAGGAGGATTTCAATATTAAAGCAGTACACTATAAAATAGATAGTTAATAGGCCACCTTTTTGAAGGGTGGCCTATTTTATGGCTATAAATTGTAAGGTTTCCTATCTTGGTATTTATAGAATCATTTTATAAGACCTCCATATATTTTTTTATTTACTTCATTTATCCTTTTTAATTATTATTAATAATATATATATCTCAGCTAAAAAATTCAATTTTAAAAAAAATATAAAATACGAGAAAATATAATTTTTTAACCTGTAATCTGTTATTTTTTATCTCTAACTGTCACATTTATATTAAAACTTAATTTTAATTCCTTATCTGAATCTTCTTCTTTTGATTCAGGAAGTAATTCTCCTATAGGTATTCCGTTCACTGTTACAGATTTTTTTATAATTTCATGTAATTTTTTTTATTCATTTTTCCCCTTTTGACCTAAGAAAATTTTCTAGAATAATATCCTATATATTTGTCTACTTATTTTTTAACCAATACACAATTTTTTTCAAAAGCCTTTAAATTCAGCATTTTTATCATCTCTCTCACCTACAATATACCAATAAATTTATTTTATTTCAAGATAAAAAATACTCATAACTAACGATAATTTTCAATAGTAAGTATAGTAAAAAATATTTGACTTATGTAATTTTTTATACTATAATGTGTATAAGATAACTTTGTCGAGGTTTTTTAGAAACCTGACTGCCATCTCATTACACATTGTAATGAGATTTTTTTTAGGGGGTTAATATTAATGAATAAAAATGTTGTATATGATAAGCCTTTTTTAACTACTTTAGAGTTACTAAAAAAATTAGAGAAAGATTATAAATTAGCTATTGGATACACTGATTTTGAGTTTAATTTATTAGAAACAGTATCCTATTATGATTTAATTAATGGATATAAAGAATGTTTTATGGAAAATGAAATTTATAAATATCCATACACATTACTTGATTTATTTTCTTTTAGCACATTTGATAGAGAATTTCAAAATATTTTATTCAAATATAGTGTTTATGCTGAAAATTGTTTTAAAAACAGACTCTCGTGTGTTTTAAGTAAAAATTTTGGAGTATCTGAAAAAGATTATTTAAATATAAATAATTATATTTCCAGTACTTATAACTATGGACTCTATAAAAAATTAAGAATTACTCTATCAAATATAGAAAATGTAATTAATTCTGAACAAACTGATAATCCCACAAAATTCTATAAAAATGTCCATAATCATATTCCGGCATGGATATTGTTTAAGAATGTAAATTTTTCAGATTGTATAGATTTATTTTCATTTTTACCCAAAAATTTAAAACTAGATGTTATAAAATTTTATTTTGATACATCTATTATAAAAGAAGATGACTCTATTAGATTATTTAAAAATATGTTGACGATTATTAGAAAATTTAGAAATAAAATAGCTCATAATCATAAATTTCTAACATATAAAGTTCCATTAAAATATTCTTTATCACAAAAAAAATTAATCAAAATAAATCCCTACCAATTAATGAGAAAAAGAGACTTAAATAAAAAGAAAACTATTGGACAAAATGATATTTTTTCTTTTATACTTTCACTTTCTATTGTTGTTAATAATCATATGCTTAATCATAATATGTTATCAGAAATATCATCGTTATTTCAATCAGAAAGTAATAATTTATATAAAAAAATAGATGTTTCAAAACTTTATATAGAATTTTCTAATTTACCAGAGGATTTTTTAGAACGTATATCTAAAATTGATTTTTGGTCACTTATTCAAAATCAAATAAGAAAATAAACAAAAAAGACTATGCTGGTAAAAGATTTGTTACCAATAGTCTTATTTTTTCAATTTTTTGTTTTTCCAATCCTCTAATCCCCTGATTTCCTTAACATACTCACCACTTCCATATGTGGCGTAACCGGGAACATATCCACTGGACAGACTTTTACAATCTCGTATCCATTCTCCTGAAAAGTTATTAAATCCTGAACTAATGTTTTCGGATTACATGAAACGTAAATTATATTTGAAACATCATATTTCAGAAGTTTCATTATGGTCTTTTCTCCGACTCCGGGCCTTGGCGGGTCAAGTATTATAATATCAGGTTTTATTTCCTTTTCTTCCAGCTCATCGAGTTTCTCAAATACATCTCCTGCAATGAACTCAGCATTCTCTATATTGTTTAATCTTGCATTTTCATTGGCTTTTCTGACTGCCTCTTCTACAAGTTCTATTCCATAAACTTTTTTAGCCTTTTTTGATACAATCTGACCTATTGTGCCTGTTCCACTGAACAAATCAAAAATAGTACATTCCTTTGTATTCTCATCAATATTATCAATGTACTCCATAACTTTTCCATAAAGACGTTCCACTCCATCAGAATTTGTCTGAAAAAAGCTGTATGGACTTATTTTAAATTTCAGTCCAAAAATTTCTTCCGTCAAATCCCTTTCACCGTATAAAATAGTTTCACTTTCAGAAATAACCATATCTGAAAAATTATCATTAAATGTATGTAAAATTCCTGAAATTTTGAAACCGTCACTTAATTTTAGAGCCAGAAGACCTTCCTTGAACATTTCCTGAAATTCCCTTTTCTGTGCGTCCTCAATTTCTGTAGTCGTTATGATATTTACTAAAATCTGCTTTGTAAACTCTGCTTTCCGTATTACCAGATTTCTAAAAAACCCTTTATGATCAAGTCTATGATAGAAGTCAAAACCTGTTTTTTTACAAAATTCGTTACAGAAAATATATATCTGATTAAAATTATCATCCATCAGCTTAAGTCCGTCAACTTCCACAATATCGTGAAAACTGTTCTGCTTATGAAGACCAAGAATTATAGGACCGTCTTTTACTGCATTTCCAAAGCTGAACTCCATTTTATTCCTATATTTTTCAGGTTTCGGACTTTTAACCGGTTCTTCAAAAATATACTCATTTCTAATAATCCTGTCTAGTTCCTTCTTAATATGCCCTGCTTTAATTTCCAGCTGTTCTTCATAAGTATAGTACTGATAGTTGCATCCCCCATTTTGTCTAGCTTCATCATCATAAATTGCATTTTTTCTCCCTGCAAAATCAACTATTTTACAATGTATCAGCTCGTATTTATGACGCCTTTTTACAAAAATCCCTTCAACAATCTGATCTTTTGCCGCATTTATATTTGTATATATCCTATTTTCATCATAAAAACCATATGCTCTGCCTTTTGTATCAAGATTTTCAATTTTTAATTGTATCAAATCACCTTTTTTTAGAGGTTTTTTATCTGTTTTTTCCATTAATTTCTCCATTTTATCATAATTTATTTGAACAGGTTACTTGAATATAACCATTATTTGGTTATTTTATCATATTTTATAACTAAAAAATAGTTACATATTACTTTTTATTTAAAAAATTTAAAATTTAGTTTGTATTATACATATTTTTTTGATAAAATCTATATATAGTTCATATAATTTTCAAGTTGGGCTATTTTAAAGATAAAATTTAACATTGAAAGGATAATATAATGAATGAAAATAAGCAACAGTCAATAAACTTAAATATAATAATTAAAATAATTTACAGAAATATTTTTCTTATTGGACTTACTACTATAGTTATAGCGGGAATAGCAGGATTTTACGCCTTTAGGAGCAAGGCTTTTAAAAGTGAAATTATCTTATATGGAAATGACAAAGTTTTAAATGAAATTGGAGAAAACTCCCAATATTCACTAAATTCTTTCGCTTTTTTAAAATTTATAAAAAATAATTCAAAAACATTGACAAATACTAAGCTTTCCGAGGAAAAATTTTTAAAGGAAATGTCGAAAAAACTGACAGCACAGACAGAAACTGGAAATCCTACAGTTAAGGTAAAATATTCTAATTCAAATAAAACTGAAGCTGAAAACTTTTCCAAAGAATATGTCGACCTTGCTGCAAGATATTTGGCTTCAAAGGAAGATGCATTTTTAGACAGACAGATTAAATTGCTGGAAGAACAGTATAATTTCCTGACAAACAATGTTGATTTGAGAACAACAAAGGATTCATTAAGTGATACACTTGTTTCAAGACTTGCATATTACAGGCTTTTAAAAAATGATACTTCTCCACTTGTGAAGCTTGTAAACATAAATGTTAAACCTGCATTAAATAAAAAATTAATTTTGGCAGGTGGAGTTTTTATGGGACTATTTTTAGGAATTTTAATTGCATTTATTAAGGAATTTTCTAAATCTTTAGACTGGAATGACATAAAATCAAAAAAATAAACTATTAGGAGGAAATATGAAAGAAAAAGCTTTTAATAAGCTGAGACTAATGGGAAAAGCATCTATCTTTCCAATAGCACTGTTACCTCTTTCCGGAATTTTTTTAGGATTAGGAACATTGTTTACAAATGCTATCAATATAAAAGTATATGGTCTACAAAATATTTTAGGAAAAGTATACTTTGTTGGAAATACACTTACAGTTACAAAAACTACTGTAATATATGAAATTTTGATTATTCTTTCAAAACTTGGAAATGTAATAATTTCTAATCTTCCCTTATTTTTTGCAATTGGAATTGCATTTGTATTTTCAAAATATGAAAAGGCTATAGCGGCACTTATGGGAGCTGTGTTTTTTCTGATTATGCATCAGACAATTAACAGCTTTTTATCTGCGACTATAATTCCCGGTACTTCTATAGTAACAAATACTTCCGATATTCCTTATGCCATGTCTATGGCAGGACAGGAATTAATACTCGGTATACAGACCTTACAGCTTGGCATTTTTGGTGGAATTATTTCAGGATTGATAACATCAGGGCTACATAATAAATACTGTAAGATAAAATTACATTATGATTTTGATTCTTTTTCTATTGCAGAATTTTTTAATATTTCAAAACTGACAATATTTTTCGTTGTTATTTATGCTTTTTTTACAGGTATAATTTTTTATATTTTTTGGCCTATTCTACAGAATCAAATTGGTAATTTAGGATTTATTATAAAAAAATCAGGATATATAGGAACTTTTTTATACGGAGCTATTGAAAGGATATTAATACCTTTTGGATTACAAAATTCTTTCAGAATGCCTCTTATGTATACAAAAATGGGTGGAGAAATGATTATTGCAGGAGTTCCTGTACAGGGATTCCAAAATATATTTATGACACAGCTCACTGACCCTGCAGTAAAAAGATTTTCAGTAGAATATATGAGATTTATGGCAGGAAAATATCCTTTTATGATGTTTGGCCTTCCTGCTGCAGCAATTGCAATGTACAGTACAGCTTCATCCAATAGAAAGTCATTTATAAGTAGTTTGCTGTTTTCAGCTGCTTTCGCTTCTTTTTTGGTAGGATTTGCAGAACCATTGGAATTTCTATTGCTATTTACAGCACCAGTATTATATTTACTGCATGTCGTTTTGGCCGGAGCGTCTTTTGTATTAATGCATGTTATGAATGTCTCAACAGGAATCTCCTTTTCAGGAGGATTTATGGACTATTATATGTTTGGAGTATTACAGGGACAAGCAAAGACAGAATGGTCTATAATTCTCTTTTGGGGAGTTATATATTTCATAATATATTATTTCCTATTTAAACTTTTTATTATTAAATTTAATCTTAAAACAATTGGAAGAGAAAATATAGAAAAATACGAAAAACCTCGTAAAAAAAAGAAAGAAAAAGTATTACATGAAACAAATGAAAATATGACGGAAAGTGTTCCTGAAAGTACTGAAGATATAGCTGGAAGTGAAAATAATGAAAATATAACAGAAGAAAAATCCTTTGAAAATGAAGAAATAGAAGAAGTGTCTCCTGCTGAGAATTTTATTATAGAAACTGAGAAAAAAGCCGAGGCAATTGTCGCTGCTCTTGGCGGAAGAGAAAATATACTAAAAATTGAAAATTGTTCCAACAAACTTAAACTTGAAGTCAAAAATACTTCTATTATCAATGACGCTGCTTTAAAAGTCACTGGTGCTTTAGGAGTTCTGAAAAAGGAAACCGGAGTACAGGTAATTTATGGCTCTGCTACAGAAATTATAAAAGAAAAAATGGAAAAATTTATAAATGAGAATTAATTTCTAAATTAATACACTAATTATCATACAGCTTGTTAAAATAAAAATGAACTCCACCTAACTATCTGTTTCCAGATATGCTAAATGGAGTTTGTTTTTGTCTCATTTTTTTGTTTTCAATCTATTTTAATTTCTATTATTCTTTTATAAGAACTAACATCATTTTAAAATTTTCCACTGCTTCAACAGCATGAGGGATATTTGCAGGTAAAACTGCACTTTCTCCTTTTTTTACAATAAAAGGCTTTCCATCAACATAATATTTTCCCTCTCCATCAAGAACTGTAACTAATGCATCTCCAGGAGCTTTATGCGGATCAAGGCTTTCACCTTTCCAAAAAGACATAACAGTTATTACAAGGTTATTTTTAGCTACCAGATTTTTACTTATAATTTTTCCTTCCTGATAATCAACAATTTCCGCAAGATTAAAAGCTGCAGCACTTTCCAACATTTTTAAAATTTGATTTTCCATACCATCATCTCCTATTTTTTCACCAATTTCAATAAGTTTCAGATTATCACTTGCTTCAATAGAATAACTATGATTTGATAATATTTCTAAAAAATCTCCATTAGAAATACTCTTTTTACTGTTCTCAATAAAAATTTCTCCATTTCCATTAAAACAATAATAATATCTGTTACCTAGCATAGCTTCAGCAGTTATTTCCTCATTTTTTGCCAAAGAAAACAAAGAAACGTAACTGTTTGGCTGATTTAAAATCCTCATACTCACAACTTCGGCTTCTTTTGAATAAATGAGTTCATTAAAATTTACCGATTTTGCTACATCTATTTTAACCATAAAAATACCTCTTTTCTTATTAGGTTAATATTATTATACCATTATTTTTATTGAAATGGCATTATAAAAAAGTAAAATTTTATAAATTCTACTATCCTGACAATCTGCTATATCTACGAGTTGAATCAGGAAAATCCATGCTCATTGCAAACGAGGAAATCAGGAAAAATATTACTCCTTTTACAAAAACAGTTCCATAATCTAAAGTTTCAGGAATTGAAGTAATTTCAGATGGAAAAAGCATCACAATAAGCCCAAAAAAGTACATTCCTACACTGAACCACTGATACATTCTCAAATTCCCTATTATTTTTGTCATAGGTTCACCCCTATATGCTTCCTCAATAAATCTTGTTATTCCTGCCCCAATTAAATATAAGCCTATTACTATCGTATATTTTACTCCGCTAATCCAGTAAAATAAAAGTATAATTTCCAGTATCACATTTCCAATAATTGAATATAAAGGAGTTGGATATATTGGGACACCGCATTTGTGTGACAGTGCGCAAACTCTTGAATGAGGATTATTTACAACTATTCCGTGTCCTTCCTCTGTATTATCTCCATGACAGCACCCCTGTATCAGGCATCTTATCCTTCCTATAGCCTGTGCAACAGGTGATGCAATTGCAAAAGCTCCAAGAACTTTAAATATTTCAGGATTAAAAATGGAAATCATAAGTCCTGCTGCTGACACTCCAAATAATGAACCAAAATATCCGAAAGGTCTGCTAAGCCTGTTTGTCGAACCAACCAGTATCTGCCCTATGATTGCCGCTCCAATTAAACCAATGAACATTAAAATTACAATATACATAGAGTATTTTCTTCCTAAAACAAGTGTAATAATACCAGAACCTACTCCACCCGCAAGTCCTGAATACAGAAAATGATTTATTATTCTAAGTTTTCCAAGCCTCCATGATTTCCAGCTGTTCGCCCTGTTTTCAGCCCATTTTAATAAAATATTCCATAATTTATTCAATCTGAAAATCTTGATAAATGGCTTTGAAATATTGGAGATTCCTAAAATAGGATGCGGAACTTTTCCAAATTTTTTTTTGAGATATAAATTTTCATATCCTAACACGAGTGCCATGCATCCCCCTATTATAACAGGAGTAATCAGATAAAGTCCTGCCGCTGATTTATAAAATATAGAAATTCCGATACACATAATACAGAAACCAAAATATATTGGATGAGGAAAAATACCATATATTCCGTCCTCTACAAGCTCTTCAGGTGGAAAAGCATTCATTGGAAGCCCCTTTCCTTTTACCTTCAGTTCATACATTCCCCTTATTATAATCCCTAATCCTATTATAGCTGTAACTGAACCGCCATAACTTGATTCTGGAACCTTAAAAGGCAAAGAAACACTGTTTGCCAGAAAAATGAAGTATAATGGCAATACTAATATGAAAAAAGTTCCATATAATATCTTCTGGAACCTTATTTTCTTCGATTTTATCATTTCCAGATAACCTCCTCATAAAGTATTTTTCCTTTTTTACCATCCATTGTTCCTTCTGAAAAATACTTCTTTTCATCAATATTTCTTAGTTTCTTCGGCAATAAAAATGAAAAAATATCTTTTCTTCCTAAAATGCTTCTACTTACTATTTCATCTCTTATGCTTTTTTTATTCATGATTTCAATTTTTCTGTTGCCAAGTCTGATCTCATCATCAGTATAAATAATTTCACTATTCTCAGTATAATTTTCTCCCCATATTCTGCTTATATTTTCATCCTTTATACCGGACCAGACAATCCATGTAACAGCTTCATTATCTGTATCGCTTATCCATCTTCCCCATTTCAGCTCAGTAAAAGGGAGTTTCCATAAAGGCAGGATAACGTCAACATATTCGGCATATCCTTTTTCTGTATACTCTTTTCCATTCCAGTTTATCTTCACATCTGCACCATTATTAGTACAGTGCCATTTTATATATCCATTCTTTGAAAAAAACAGTTCCTCAGCTCCTGTATCTGTACCACCTTCCCAAGTTCCTTCAAACGACAGTCTACTGTTTTCCCATAAGATACTCCTCTTCCCTTCTGTCATATTTCCTCTAAATAGAGACTGTTTCTGAAACAGAGGTTCTGACTTCTTCTTATATATGATACATGAATATGGAATAGTAATAATTCCTAATTTTAAACTCGCTGAATATCCAATAATTACCGCTTCTCCATCTTCAATATGACAATCAAAATAATATTTTAAAAGTCTCAAAATTTCACCTTCCTGTAAACAATATACTTAATAATAGAAAAAACAATATTTACAAAATTTCAAAATTTCCAATTTAATAATTATAATTTTTCTTAATAAATAACTATTTTAAAAGTAATTCTTAAATTCATAAATATTGTTTTCTATTTATCTCACTATTTTATTATGTTATGTATTCTCTTTAATGTTCTTTCTTTTCCAATAACTGCTATTACAGTATACAGATCAGCACCTCTCGCTTTTCCTGTAATTACTGCTCTTAAAGGCATAATTACAGCTGCAGGACCTTCTCCTAGTTCATCTTGTAATTCATGTAAAAGAGTTTTCGCTTCTTCTTCTGTAATTTCTTCTCCGAATTTATTTAATTTTTCAATAAATAATTCTATAGATTTTTTACCAATTTCTGTTTCAAGTGAAGAACGAAGTTTTTCTACTGATTTTCTTTCCTTCTTGTTCATTCCTTCTTCAGCAACAGGCAATTCAAACTCATCTTCAAAATATATGGAAGCAATCTCAGGAAGTTCTTTTAATGTGTGTGCTCCTTCCCTTGAAATTTCAACTATTCTTTTCAATTTTTCATATTCTGTTTCTGATAAATTTTCATCTTTGTAATATCCTGCCTTCACAAAATAAGGAAGTGCAAGTTTTGTAAGTTCATCAAGGTCTTTCAGTCTCATATGCTGATTATTTACCCATCCTAATTTAACAAGGTCAAATACAGGGCCTCCAAGCGAAATCTTATCAAATGAGAAATTTTCTATCATTTCTTCAATTGTAAATATTTCCTTATCTCCACCAAAGCTCCATCCCATTAGTGCAAGGAAATTAAGCAGTCCTTCCTTCAGGTATCCTTCTTCAACATAATAATTCATTGATACAGGATTTTTTCTTTTGGATATCTTTGTTTTGTCAGCATTTCTAAGTAACGGCATAT